>Ga0335085_10001094_pt1 | contig 62815 bp, 60 predicted proteins | sample Lox_Sample_45_FD_206712 | JGI IMG/M metagenome (GOLD analysis project Ga0335085, IMG submission 206712) | Soil microbial communities from Loxahatchee National Wildlife Refuge, Florida, United States - Lox_Sample_4.5 | ecosystem: Environmental > Terrestrial > Soil > Wetlands | place: USA...
CGGACGCAATCGACCAAAAAATCGAAGCGCGTCAAACCGGGGCGTCGTCCCAAAGATTGCAATCGACAACTTAAAAGCGGGTCAGTGGCTGCTACGGACAGACTGGCCCGCCCAAAAAGTTGAAAGCGAAGGATTTTGAAACTCGAAACTCGAAACTGGTTTTTTGAAACTCGGAACTGGAAACCGGGAACTCTCGTGTTTTCTAGAATTTACCCGCAAGTGGTGCGTTTTCTGTGTTTTGCCGCGAACTCAGCCGCTAAGTTGTTGATTTCAGAGATTTACCGGCAAAAATTTGATCGACTTCGCGTCGATCCAATTTGAATCCCACGGCCACCGCGAAACAGCCCGCGAACCCAGGGTCAGAACGCAAACACGTTCCCCCACGACATTCCGGACAAATTAACTCTTCTTTCCTCTCCGCTTCTGGCTCGCCGCCATGATTTCGCTCATGTCTCCCACCGGCCGAATCTCAAACGTACTGATCTTTGTTCCTGGGTGTTTGGACATCAACTCCACCGCGTGCTCCAGGTCGCGCGCTTCCATGATCAGGATGCCGCCGATCTGCTCTTTCGTCTCGGCGTAAGGCCCGTCGGTCACCACCACCTTGCCGTTCTTCGGCCGCAGGGTCTTGGCAGTATTCGGTGGCTGCAAGCCTTCGCCGCCGAGGAAGTGCCCTTTGCTCCGAAGCACATCATCGTAGGCGAAGCACTCGTCGAAGATCGCGTTACGATCGCTTTCCGGCCAGCTTTCGAGTTTGTTGGGCTCGATGTATCCAATGCACAGGAATTTCATGGCTCAGCTCCCAAAGGTCTGACTTTCGAAAGATAGTCGTTCGGTCCCGTTTCAATTCGACATTTGTTCCGAAAATCAGTTTCGGGAACACCGTTCTGAATTGGCTTAGCCGCCGCGTGGGCGGCTCCATCGGGTAAACTGAAGTATTCCGCAGTCGGAAATATACCTATATGAGCACTTCTAACACTCCGGCCGAGGCTGCCAAACCGGCGCCCGAAGCCAGTTCGTCCAACTTCCTCCGCGAGCGTATCGCGGAAGACGTCCGCAACAAGAAGTACGGTGACGCTGTCATCCAGACGCGCTTCCCGCCCGAGCCCAACGGCTACCTGCACATCGGCCACGCCAAGGCCATCTGCATCGACTTCGGGTTGGCTGACGAGTTCGGCGGCCGTACGAACCTGCGGTTCGACGACACCAATCCCGAGAAGGAAGACACGGAGTACGTTGAGGCCATCCAGAACGACGTGCGCTGGCTGGGCTTCAACTGGGACGAACTGCGCTACGCATCAGACTATTTCGGCCAGCTCTACGAGTGGGCGAAGAAGCTGATCCGCGAAGGCAAGGCCTACGTGGACGACCTCAATGCCGACCAGATCCGTGAGTACCGCGGCACGCTGACGCAGCCGGGCAAGGAATCGCCGTACCGGAATCGATCGGTCGACGAGAACCTCGACCTGTTCGAGCGCATGAAGAAGGGCGAGTTCCCCGATGGCTCGCGCGTGCTACGGGCGAAGATCGATATGACGTCGCCGAACATGAACATGCGCGATCCGGTGATGTACCGCATCCTGCACGCCGAGCATCATCGGACGGGCAACGAGTGGTGCATTTATCCCATGTACGACTGGGCGCACGGCCAGAGCGATTCGCTCGAGCACGTCACGCACTCGATGTGCTCGCTGGAGTTCGCCGATCATCAGCCGCTGTATCAGTGGTACATCCAGCATCTCGGCATCTTCCCCTCGCAGCAGATCGAGTTCGACCGGCTGGCTCTGACCTACACCATCATGAGCAAGCGCAAGCTGCTGCGGTTGGTGCAGGAAGGACTGGTGAAGGGCTGGGACGATCCGCGCATGCCCACGCTCGGCGGACTGCGCCGGCGCGGCTACACCCCGGAATCGATTCGAAACTTCGTCACCGCCGTCGGCGTCTCGCGCACGAACGGCATCGTCGATCTGGCGATGCTGGAGCACTTTCTGCGCGAAGATCTCAACAAGCGCGCTCTTCGCGTCATGGCCGTCCTCAATCCGCTGAAGGTCGCCATCGACAACTATCCCGAAGGCCAAGTCGAGGAGATGGACGCGGTCAACAATCCGGAAGACGAGAGCGCCGGTTCGCGAAAGGTTCCGTTCTCACGCGAACTCTACATCGAGCAGGACGATTTCCGCGAAGTGCCTCCGCCGAAATATCATCGGCTGTCGCCGGGCAAGGAAGTGCGGTTGCGCTACGGCTACCTCATCACCTGCCAGAGCGTGACGAAGGACGCTAACGGTAACGTTACAGAGATCCACTGCACTTACGATCCCGCGACTCGTGGCGGCAACACCCCTGACGGCCGCAAGGTGAAGGCGACCATCCACTGGGTTTCGGCGCAACATGCCGTCGATGCCGAGGTGCGCCTCTACGACACGCTGTTCTCGGTGCCGGACCCCGACAACGCGCCCGAAGGCAAGGACTTCACCGCGAACCTGAACCCGAAGTCACTGGAAGTCATTCGCGGCAAGGTTGAGCCCTCGCTGAAGGACGCCAAGGCCGGTGAGCGCCTACAGTTCGAGCGCCTGGGGTACTTCGCGGTCGATCCGGACTCAAAACCCGGCGCACCGGTCTTCAATCGTACCGTCGCCCTGAAAGACACCTGGGCCAAGATCGAGAAGAAGCAGTAAAAAGGACGGATCGCGAGAAGGCCGGGAGAGCATCGGCGAGTTGTACTTTGGCGTATTCGCCGGATTGACGTATCCCCTGAAAAAACCTATAGTTACGGCACCGCGCCCGGTTTGAGGACGCCCCCGGAAAGTTGTTCCCCGGAGGGCAAATGGCCGGGTCGGACGGCGGTCGGTTTCGCGATTCCCCAGCGGACCAGATGGATGTGCGGTTTGGTGGTTACTTTCCCCCTCTTCAGTTGCAGGCAGTGACACGGCTCTGTCCATGAATTCCATCTTTATCGGCATCATCGTGGTCCCAGGCGTCACGGCGTTCCTGTTGCTGCTGATCTTCACCTATCTTTACCAGCAGAACCGGGAAGGCTACTTCCGCGCCTGGCAAATCGGATGGGCAGCGCTGACGCTGTACTACGCCACGATTGGCGCGGTCATGGTGGGCGGTGGCGGCATCGTCACGTTCACGGTCGCCAAGGTGCTTTACCTGACTGCCGCGCTGGCCATTCTGGTTTCGACGCAACTGACCGACGGCGAGCCCTTCAAGCCGACGTGGTACGACTGGGCCACAGCCGCGGTCGGGCTCGGTTTCGTCGGCTACGTAGTCGCGCATCATTGGCACAACGGCCGTTTCAATTTTGGTTACGAAGACGGTCACATCGAGCTGGAAGTTCTGCTGGCGGTGATCCTGCTGGTGGCGGCGATCCGGTTCTATCGACTCGGACGGCAGCGTGACTTCCTTGGCTTTCGACTGATCGCACTGGCGCTGACGTTCTGGGCGATCCTGATGAGTTCGCGCCAGTATCACGCGCTGCTGGCCGACTGGTTCAGCAGCGTGGGACACGTGCTCGGCCCGCTGCCGCAGATGCTGCTCGGCATTTCGCAGGTGATCGTGCTCTACGAGCACGAACGGCGGACGGTGCAGGAGAACACCCTGTACTTTTCTACGCTCGACGTCGACAACTCGCACCTGGTCAATGCAGCGCAGCTTGAGCCCAGCCTGCTGCGAATGGTGGAGCGGCTGGCGCGGCTGCTGCGGGCGCAACAAGCCGCGTTCTGTGTTGCGGAATCGTGGCGCGCGGCGCTGCCGAATGTGTCGATCGGGTTCCCGGCAGATTTTGTGAAGACGCTGGAGGCGCAATCGATCAGCGATTACCTGATCGACATGGCGTACCGACGCGGGGGGATAGCAACCTTCCGCAATATTGCGGCGATGACGGAGCCATTGCCGGCCGGTCCGCAGGGAAGGTTCGACCGGCTGAAGGAATTCCTCGGCCAGAACAACATCCGCAGCGTTACGGCGATCAGCCTGCAGACGCGCGACAAGAACTTCGGCATCGTTCTGTTCCCACATTCGAACCGGAGCACGTTTGGACCGTCGCAGATCCGATTGCTGATCGGGCTGGCGATGCAGATCGGGATGACGCTGGAGAACTTCGTGGCCATCCAGGAGACGCAGCGGCGCACGCGCGAATACGAACTGATGACGCAGATGGGTCAGGTGATCAGCTCGCATCTGGACGCGGACGAAGTGCTGCTGGCGATTCACCGCGAGATTGGATTGCTGGTTGACACCGACACTTTCTACATTGCGTTTGCCGATGGCAACGAACTGCGGTTTGAGCTGGAGGTGATCGAGGGCGAGGTGCGGACCAAGCGTGCACGGCCACTATCGAACGGGCTGAGCGAACATGTGATTCGCAGCGGCCAACCATTGCTGGTGACGTCGGACATGGAAGCAACGCGGCAGAAGATTGGTGCGCCGTTCATTCCCGGGCGCCCGGCGAAGTCGTTCTGCGGGGTACCGATTTTCATGGAGGGACGTTCCGCGGGAATCATGGCGGCGATGAACTACGAGCGCGAGTTCATTTATTCCGAACGCGATGTGGAACTGCTGCAGACGGCGGCAGGACAGGTTGCGGTGGCCGTGGAAAACGCACGCCTGTTCGCAGAACAGCAGCGCCGCGCGAAATACCTGGCGTTCCTGAACACGATATCGAAGACGGCAATTTCGAGCCAGGATGCGGAGCAGATGCTGGACGAGATTGTCACCGAGATCCAGAAGAACTTTGAGCTGGATCACATCGGGATCGGCGTGCTCGATTACTCGACGAAAGAGATTGAGATTCGCGCCGAAGCGGGGACGACGAATGCGGCGTTGCGCAAGCGGATTCCGCTCGGCGTAGGAATCATGGGCAAGGTGGCGCGCTCGAACGAGATGGTGCTGGTGCAGGAGTCCGACGGACACACGCTGGGCATGCTGCCCAACGCGCGCTCGGTTTTATGCCTGCCGCTCACCTATGGCGAAACGCTGCTTGGCGTGTTGAACATCGAGAGCAAGAACGAACAGGCGTTCAAAGATCAGGACGTGCTGATCCTGCGCACGCTGGCCGACTTGCTGGCAACGGCGCTGCACAATGCGTTCGTCTTCCAGAAGCTGCAAACCCAGTCGATCACCGACGGCCTGACGGGGATCAAGACGCGGCGATTCTTCCTTGAAGCGGTGCAGGGCGAATGGAAGCGCGCGTCGCGCGCGGGACGGCCGTTCTCGGTGGTGATGATCGATCTGGACAAGTTCAAGGAAGTGAACGACGGCATGGGCCACTTGGAAGGCGACCTGGTGCTTGCTCGCGTTGGCCGGTTGCTGGAACAGAAGTGCCGCCAGTCAAATGTCGTGGCACGATATGGTGGCGACGAGTTCGTAATCCTGATGCCGGAAACGGGGATCGAGCAGGCGCAGATACTGTCGGAACGCTTGCGGCTGTGGGTGGCGACCGATCCGTTCCTGAATGAGCGGCACATCAGCGGCAGCTTCGGCGTGGCGAGTTTCCCGCTACACGGATCAACAGTGGAAGACATCATGCGCGTGGCGGATGCGGGGATGTACGTGTCGAAGCACGCGGGCGGCAATCGCGTGTCGACGGCGGAGGAGTTCCGGGAAGGCGAAACGGCAGCGGTACAGCGCCAGTTGATTGCTTCGTACATTGAAGGCTTCCTGCAGCGCGAGAACATGGGTCCGGATGCGGGTGAGGAACTGGTGGCGACGCTGAAGAAAATGTGCGCCGGCTTGCAGGACGATCCGGAACCGATGAAGGAAGCGATCATCGTGCTCGGGCGCGCCGCGGAGGCGCGAGAAGGCCACAATACAGGCCATGGGCAGGCAGTTTCAAAATACACAGAGATGATCGCACGGGAACTGGGACTGGATCAGCACGACATCACGGAGATCGCCTTTTGCGGACTGGTGCACGATGTAGGGAAGCTTCTGATCCCGGAACGGCTTTTGTCGAAGCCGATTGAGCTGACGGAAGATGAAACATATGTGATGCGTATGCATCCGGCATTGTCGGGAGATATCGTCGCTTCGATTCCGGGCGGCGAGCAGATGCAGGAGATCGTGCGGCACCATCACGAATGGTACGACGGGAGCGGATATCCGGATGGCCTGAGTGGTGAGAGCATTCCGCTGGGTTCGCGCATCCTGATGGTGGCCGATGCGTATGCGACAATGCTTCGCGACCTGCCATATTCCGCGGCGAAAACCATGCAGGAAGCGGCCGATGATTTGGAGCGCGGCGCGGGAACGCAGTTCGATCCGAACGTGGTGAGCGTGTTTCTGCATCAACTGCGCGGAGAGACGGCGCGCAAGGCGGGAAGATAAGTTTCCAGTTTCGGGTTCCGAGTTCCAGATCACTTCTACGAGCCAGGTTGGCAACGTCTGATTTCGCCCGGCAGATGAGGGATTTGGAGCTACTTCAGTTCTTCCAATAACACCGTAACGTGCGCGATGGCAGCGTTGTCGGTGCCCATGCCTTCGGGCGTCTTGGCCTTGATTCCTACGCAATTCGGTTGGATGTTCAGCAGGTCGGCAACGCTTTGCTGAATCTTCTTGGCGATGGGCGCAATCTTCGGCGCGGCGAGGATGAGCGTGGAATCGAGATTGACGATGCGATAACCGGCGTTGCGGATCTGATGGAGGGCCTCTTCAACGAAGACGCGGGAGTCGGCGCCTTTCCACCTGGGATCGGTGGGTGGGAAGAAGCTGCCGATGTCGCCGGCGGCGACCGCGCCCAGTAACGCGTCGGTTATGGCGTGGAGGAGGACGTCTCCATCGGAGTGGCCGGCGAGTCCCTGGGGATGGGGAATGGAGAGACCGCCGATCTTGAGGGGAACACCGGGTGTGAATTCGTGGGAGTCCCAGCCGTAGCCTATTCTCATTGTCTTAAAACCTTTTGGCGCGGATCAACATGGATGAACGCGGATTTCTTTTTTGGGATTTTCAAAAACAAAGCGCCGAAACTGCGGGGACGGGCCGAAATTTAGTATCAACCAAACCTCGATGTTTGTCGCGCGAAGGTAGTTTAGAATCTGCTTTTCAAAAGCAAAATCGATTGCCTTGGCAACTTTAAGTTCGAGCAATACGACTCCGTTCACGACCAGGTCTGCCCGGAACTCTCCGACCCGAACTCCTCGATACCAAACTGCGATAGGAACCTGGCGACCGATTTTGAATCCGACTTCGGCAAGCGCGACTGACAGCGCGTTCTCGTATACCGATTCCACAAATCCCGTGCCGAGATCGTTGTAGACGTCATAAAACGTCCCGATGATCTTTTCGGTTAATCCATGATGCAAGAGTTTACTGCCACCTGGATTCGGCTGTTTGTCCATTCACGCATTGTGCATTGGTCGTAACTTCAAGATCGGTGACGTTCAGCACGATTAAGTGTATTTTTCTATCAAAATCCGCGTTCATCCGTGTTAATCCGCGTTAAGGATTTTCATCCCGCTACGTACTTTTTCGCTTCCTGGACGGCGTAGAACTCGGCGAGTTCGAGGTCTAACGGTGTCGTTATCTTGATATTGCGCGGCGATCCCATTACGACAGCGACCGGATGGCCCATGCGCTCGACGACCGAAGCTTCGTCGGTTCCGGTGAAGCCGTCGCGGGCGGCCTCGTCGAAAGCCTGCTTCAGCACGTGGAAGCGGAATCCCTGGGGCGTTTGCACCAGGACGATGTGCTCGCGCGGGATGGTGGCGTTGACGACGGCTCCGTCGGCGGTGCGATCGACCTGCTTGATGGTGTCGACGGCGGGAACAGCGGCGATGGCGGCTCCGCCTTTCGCGGCGGCGTCGATCACGCTCTGAATGGTTTCGCGATCGACGAACGGACGTACGGCGTCGTGGACGAGGACGAGGTCGCTGTCGGCGGCCGAGATGGCCTTTAACGCGTTCGATACAGATTCCTGGCGATGCTCGCCGCCTTCGACGATACGAACCGGCTTGGCGAACTTTTCCTGCGCGAGCCGCGGGGCAAAGTTGTCGGCTTCGGATTTGCGCATGGCGACGACAATTTCCGAAACGCCGGGCGCAGCGGCGAACTTGCGAAGCGTGTGAATCAGCACGGGAACGCCCTGCAGTTCGGTGAACTGCTTGGCCGGAGCCTTGCCGGTGGCCGATCCGGCCATGCGGGAGCCGAGTCCGGCGGCGGGGATGATGACAATCACTTTCATAAGAACTCTCACTGCACAGTTGGGGAGGGTAAGTATATATGGGTGGAAGGAGGGAGTTCAAAAGGGCGGAGCTGACTTGCTGACCGCGACTACGCGTCAAGCATGAAGTTCAGCAGCAATTCCGTCAATCCATCGGTCGCGGTCTTCAGCGAGCTTCTGCCAGTATTCATGCATTTCCGCGATGGCGTCGACTCGCGCGTACGGAAGCTCAAGCCCCTTCAACAAACCTAATGGGGGCATCGGTACGACATTTCTTGCAATTCCGACGTAGAGTAGGTCGTCCGTGATCGCTCTTGCTACTCGAATAATTGCGCGTTGAATCTCGGATATCTCAGACAGTGAAACCCCCGAGAACGCTAGGGAGCCTCGCGAGTTTACATTGGCAGCATGCGCAAGAAACTTGTGACTGAGAGTCACTACATTCTCCGCAGGGACGGACTGCAACCAGAGTTTCAGTCGATCAAAAACGAAATCCTTGACCATGTCTTTTCGGTTTCGCTGTGCGGCGGGTGTGCCCGAGAGTAGGTCGAACTTTTCGTGTCGATATTGTGAGCGCAAATAGTTCCCAAGCCCCGGCGCTTCGATTCCCCAGATCTGCATTTCAGGCTTCTGTGGAAGGAGTTTCCAAGAATCGGAATCATAAGGAGTTCCGTCATAAGAAACATAGATTTCTCTTGAGATGAGGTGTTTGTGGATGGTTATGTCATCCAGTAACCGCCGCACAGATATGACATCGGAGCGTTTGTCTAGCAGCCGCCGTATGGCCAACACCTGGGTCGCAACGTAACCTTGATCAATGAAGTGTGCCAAAAGGCCAGCAGAAGCGGCAACCGTCGCTTCTCCTGCTGTGGCTCCACGAGCCTTTGAAAGCACGCGGTAGGCCATATCCATAAAGATCATTGAGAAGATCTGCTGCTCGATCGAATGCGGCTCAGTCTGATCGAGGTTGTACCACGATAACCACTCTTGCCGTTTCTTTCTATACGCGATCAGCTTACGCGTGTCTTTCACATCGCACTTTTGTGGTTGTGTGGTGTACGGAGATGGATGTGCTGGCACCTTGGTCATAAAGTCACCGAGTTGGTCGGAAGGCAAATTCAGTGTACGTGATTGTGGTGCTACGGAATGCCAGGATTCGCCGCTAGAACACCAACTGCCTGGTTCGTGCTCGGCGGATGATTGCCACGATCGTGATCAGCAAGATGCAGGCCAGCGATCCCAGACAAATGATGCAGTAGGAGAGAAGCACGCGCGCCTCGATATAGGTGAGCCAGAGGGAGAATCCGGTGGCGACGAGGGCGGAGAGAATCAGCAGAGCTTGCGCGAGGGTGTTCTGGCGTTTGGTGCGCGAGAGCAGCAGGAGGAAGATGTAGCCGACAAGGCCGATGGCCGCGACGGGGATTTTGCCGACGTGCGAGTAGGCGCTTTTGTTGACGGCGTCGCAGTTGAAGGTTTCGCCGAAGTCGCAGTACTCGGTGGGCGTGGGCTTGTAATGGTTGTAGATGGAGACGGCGGAGAGCACGATTCCAATGACTGCGAGCGCGGTGATGACCCAGCCGAGGCGATCGCTCACGGGAGCTTGCATCCTGTTTGTTGACTGAGCTTGTCGAGAGGGATGGTGCCTTCGAGGCGCGATCCGTCGCTGAAGATCCAGGTCGGCGTGTGCTTGATGCTGAGCGCCTTGCACTGGTCGGTTTCGGTCTTGGTGCCGGGGATGGCGCAGTCAACGTACGTGACGTACTGGAATGATGTCCCGAAAAGCTCTTTCTGGTCGGCGCAATGCGGGCACCAGGAAACGCCATACATGGTGGCCTTCTTCTGGGAGAGGCACTTGGCAAAGGCGTCTAGTTTGTTCTCAGCAGAGCACGCCGGCTGGAAGGCGCAAACGATGACGAGGACGGCCAAAACGGCGGCAAAACGCTTGGTCATGAACGAATCCTATGCGAAACATTAGATCATAGTCGGGTTGTGGCGGATGTGATCCGTGAACAGGAACCCGGCGGGTAACGATGATGTTGCGGGCCCCGGCGTTGCCTTTCGTTACCTTTGGGGATGAACCGATTTTGTTGAACCGATTGACCGTGACCTACATCACATGTACTATGTTTGCGATGTCTCGCGACCAGAAGACGTGTTGTTGTCCTTGCTGCATGTGTATGTGCGCATGCGCGGGTGTCTTCTGGCGAGGGGACTTGATTAGCGGATAGTAGTTTTTCCAGCTTAAGAGTTTGCGAACCCACCGTCAGTCGACACTGGCGGTGGGTTTTGTGTTTTCAGGTCATTTTTGGCTGTGGGGGCCGAATGTCAGAGGTCAGAAAAGAAACGGCGGCGGAACGCGTGGAGCGGTTGAAGCGCGCGAAGAACGCGTGGGAGTGCATGGACGAGATCCGCGGATTTGCGAACGGCGGGTTCGAGTCGATACCGCCGGAGTGGCTGGGCACGTACTTCCGGTCGTGGGGGATTTACACGCAGGGCGATGGCGGCGGCGCGCTGAGCGGTCCGGGCGGACAAGGCAAAGCGGTGCCGTACTTCATGGTGAGGATACGGATTCCGAACGGAATCCTGACGGCCGAGCAGACGCGGGTGATCGCCGACCTGTCGGAGCGGCACGGGCGGGGGCTGGCGGACATTACGGTTCGGCAGAACGTTCAACTGCACTGGGTGGCGGTGGAGTCGCTGCCGGAGATTCTCGACACGCTGCAGGCGCATGGTCTGACGACGACCGGAGCGTGCGGCGATGTAACGCGAAATGTGGTGGGCTGCCCGGTGGCGGGAGTGGATAAGGACGAGATTGTCGATGCGTCGCCGCTGGTGCAGGAAGCGACGCGGTTCTTCGTGGGCAATCCGGAGTTCTACAACCTGCCGCGTAAATTCAAGGTCGCCATAACGGGATGCCGCGCATGGTGCTCGTATCCGGAGATCAACGACGTCGGATTCACAGCCCTGACACGCAAGAGATTTATCGGCGATGAAATTGGCTTTTCGCTGCGCGTGGGCGGCGGGCTCTCGACGGATCCACACCTCGGAAAACGGCTTAACGCTTTCGTGACATGGAACCAGGTGCTTCCGGTGCTGAAGGGCGTGGCAGAGATTTTCCGCGACAGCGAAGTGCTGCGCAAGAGCCGCGAATCGGCGCGACTGAAATTCCTGTTCCTGCGACATGGCTGGACCGCGGAATCGTTCCTGGAAGAGTTGCAGCAGCGGATTGGATTCAAGCTGGACGCGGCCGAGCCGGAAGATGCGCCGGTGGATGTGGTGCGCGATCACGTGGGCGTCCATGAGCAGAAACAGTTTGGGCGCTATTACGTGGGAGCGTCGGTATTGCGCGGACGATTGACGGCTTCGCAGTTGCACGCGGCAGCACGGGTGGCGCAGGAATTCGCGGATGGGCAGGTGCGCCTGACAGTCATGCAGAACCTGCTGATTCCGAATATTGCAAAAGATCACGTGGGTGCGGTGGCGGACCGATTTGCGCTCGCCGGGTTGCCGACACACGGATCGGTGTTCCAGCGGGGCACGATTGCCTGCACGGGGACCGAGTTCTGCAAGCTGGCGATCACCGAGACCAAGGGCTTCGCGCGCTGGCTAACGGAAGAGTTAGACGAGCGGCTGCCGGGATTCGAGGAGCAACTGAAGGTGCACGTGACGGGATGCCCAAACAGTTGCGGGCAGCACTGGATCGCCGACATCGGCCTTGAAGGCAAAAAGCTGAAGGTGAACGGCAAGCTGACGGATGCGTACTACTTCTGCGTCGGCGGCGGCGTGGGCAAGCACCAGGCGGTGGCGCGTCCGGTGGGCTATCGGTGCCTGGCGACGGAAGTTCCGGATGCGATCGAGCGCTTACTGGGCCAATACGAGCTGTTCAAGTTCCCTGGCGAGAACCTGCGCGAGTTCTTCACCCGTCATGAGGCAGAAGAGATTCGAGGATGGCTGGCGGGGGAATTCGTGGCTCCCGTGGAACGGGATGCGCCAAGCGGCCGCGTGCCGCATGGAGTGGAAGGATGAGCGCGCGACCGGCGTTATTTCCGCTGTTCCTGAAACTCGATGGGCGGCTGTGCCTGGTGGTGGGCGGAAATCCTGAGACCGAGGGGAAGATCGGGAGCCTGCTGGCCTCAGGCGCGCGAGTGCGAGTGGTGGCACCAACGGTGACAGATGGGATTCGCAAATTGGTAGAGAGTGCACAAATCTGCTGGGCAGAACGCTCTTTTCGACCGCGGGACCTCGAGGGAGTAACGCTGGTGATTGCGCTCGATGAAGACGACGCGGTGAACGAACAGGTTTATCGCGAGGCAACGGTGCGCGGCGTGTTGTGCAACGTAGTGGATCAGCCGGAGCGCTGCCACTTCTATTATCCGGCGGTGGTGCGGCGCGGGCAGTTGCAGATCGCGATTTCGACCGGCGGATTAAGCCCGGCGCTGGCCAGTGGAATCCGGCGAGAGCTGGATGAGCAGTTCGATTCGGCGTACGCGGAGTGGATTGAGGCGCTGGGTGAGGCGCGGGCACGGGTGCTGAAGAAGTTTCCGCGATCGCCGAAAAGAACGCGGTTGTTGCAGCGAATCGCGAGCAAGCGGGCATTCCGGAAGTTCTCGGAAAGACATGCGACGAGCGGGGAGGGCCAGCGGTGAGCGGAAAGGTTTATCTGGTCGGCGCAGGACCGGGGAGCGTGGACCTGCTGACGCTGCGAGCGGCGCGTGTTCTCGCAGAAGCTGACGTGGTGCTGTACGACGCGCTGGTCGGCACCGACATGTTGCAGATGGTGAAGCCGAATACGCGGCTGATCAACGTGGGCAAGCGGTGCGGCAAGAAGGCTCTCTCGCAGGAGGACATCAACGCGCTGCTGGTTTACTGGGCGCGGTCGGGCGATATGGTTGTGCGATTAAAGGGCGGCGATCCGGGAGTGTTTGGACGCGGCGCGGAAGAGGCGGCGGCGTTACGGGAAGCAGAAATCGCGTTCGAGATTATCCCTGGCGTTACAGCAGCGTGCTCGGCAGCGGCAGCGGCGGGAATCTCGCTTACCGACCGCAATGTGGCATCGCAGGTGATGTTTGCCACAGCGCATCACAGCGACGAAAACTCGGATCGCAACTACGCCAGCGCCGCACGCGAAGGGCGCACGCTGGTGCTGTACATGCCGGGTCACGACTATGAGCGGATCTATGGTGAGCTGCGGCGGGCAGGAATGGCAGCGGATACGCCATGCGTGGTGGTGTCGAAGATTGCTGCGATTGAACAGCAGGTGACCTGGACTGATCTGCGGTCGCTGGCTTCGCACGCGGCGCTTCCCTCGCCTTCCGTGCTGATCATCGGTGAAGTGGCGAGGCGCCAGGCAGCGGAGGAGGGCAAGCTCGCGGAAATTTCAACTTGGTCGGAAACGGCGGTGGAACGCTACTGGGTTGGTAAGGACGAAGATCAGACGTTAACCGCATAAGGAGAAGGCAATGGCTCAGGAGCAGGTAGAGAAGAAACGATTCAAGCTGTCACTCGATTCGTGGGCAGTATGGCTGGCCCTATCGCTGGCGTTACTGGTTCGGTTGGGCGTAGTGGCAAAAATTCCCTGGTAACAATTTCGAAAGGAAAGTTATGGCGAGCACCTCGATCGCAGTTCCGCAGGCACCGTCACTGCGGCCCGCAACGGCGCTTCTACGGCTGATTCCCGGCGTTCTACTTCTCGGAGCCATCGGCTATCTGGGTAAGTTCATCGAGCAGAGCATTAATACCTACGCGAAGGCGCATCACCTCACCATACCCAACATCGAGTATGTGCTGTGGGCGATCCTGATTGGACTGGTGGTCTCGAATACGATCGGCGTGCCGCGCGTCTTCCAGCCCGGAGTGGCGACCTACGAATTCTGGCTGAAGGCGGGGATCGTGTTCCTCGGGGTGCGGTTCATCCTGGGGGACGTACTGAAGCTCGGCGGGCTCAGCCTGGGGCTGGTAGGCATCGAGCTGACGATCGCGATCCTGGTGATGACGCTACTGGGGCGAGTTTTCAAGCTGTCACCAAAGTTGACATCGCTGCTGGCAGTGGGCTCGTCGATCTGCGGCGTTTCGGCGATCATTGCGACGCAGGGGGCGATTGAAGCGGACGACGAAGATGCTTCGCTTGCGATTGCGGCCATCCTGGCGCTCGGCGGATTGTCGCTGGTGGTGTTTCCGCTGATCGGGCACTGGCTGCATTTGTCGGACCGTGCCTACGGATTGTGGGCGGGCCTGGCAGTGGACAACACGGCCGAAGCCACGGCTGCAGGCGCGCTGTACTCCGACGCGGCTGCGAAAATTGCGGTGCTGGCGAAGACGACGCGTAACGCGCTGATCGGATTCGTGGTGCTTGCGTATGCGATCTACTGGGCGAGTAAGGGTCAGGCGTCGGAGATCAAGAACAAAGCTGGCTTCCTGTGGAAGAAGTTTCCGAAGTTCGTTCTGGGATTTCTACTGCTCTCGCTGCTGGCGACGTTCCATACATTCGAGAAGGGACAGATCACTACCATTGCGAACCTCTCGCGGTGGGCGTTCCTGCTGACGTTCGCCGGGGTGGGTCTGAGGACCAATATTCGCGAACTGGGCAAGCAGGGATGGCGCCCGTTTGTGGTGGGAGCAGTGGGCGAAGTGGCGATCGCTGCTGTAACGCTGGTGGTAGTGGCGACCGCGGACAGATTTATTTAGCCAGCAGGGTAGAATTTGTTGATGGCGCAGGGGGCAAAGAGCAAATCCACGCTGCAGGTCCGGATGGCGACGGCGGCTGACATGGCGGCGATGATCTCGCTGGTAAATACGGCGTTCGAGGTGGAGTCGTTTCTCGAGGGAACGCGGACCGACGCACAGCGCATGTCGGAGATGATGCAGAAAGGGCAGTTCCTGGTGGGGGCGCAAGACGGGAATATGGTGGCCTCCGTTTATGTTGAAGTCCGGGGCGATCGCGCGTACCTGGGCATGCTGGCGGTCGATCCGTCGCGGCAGGGGTCGGGCGTGGGGCGGCTGATGGGAGATGCGGTCGAGGCTTATTGCCGCGAGCAAGGATGCAAATATCTCGATTTAACCGTTTTGAGTTTGCGATCGGAATTGCTGCCGTTCTATCGAAAACTGGGATTTGTTGAGACGGGCACGGAAGAGTTTCATCCGCCGTTCGGCATCAAGGATGGACTCGAGTGCCACAAGATCGTGATGACCAAACCTCTGTAGCGATCTTCAGACGGGCTTTGCGACGTACTTCCCTTCCTCGGTCTGCTCAATGTACGCCATTGGCATCTTCGGGTCGTGGGTAAAGATCACCAGCCATTTTTCTTTCACGGCTTCCGCGTAAAACTTCTTCTTGCTATAGAGCGTGTCGAGCGGATACAGGTCGAAGGCCATTCCCCAAGCGACGTCGAGATGGTGCGTGGTGGGGACCAGGTCGGAAATGTAGCAGGCTTTTTTGCCCTGGCTCTCGATGATGACGGCTTGCATGTGGGCGGTGTGGCCAGGATAGACGCGCACGGAAATTCCGGGAAGCAACGGCTGGTCACCTTTGAGGAGAGTCATCTGGCCTGAGTCGATCAGCGGATTATAGTTGTCGCTGATGTAGCTGATGCGATCGCGCTCGGTCTGGAGTTGGCCGTGGCGCCACTCGCCTTCCTGCACGTAGTAGTGCGCATTCGTAAACGTGGGCACAGGGCGGCCATCGCGATAGACGGTGTTCCATCCGCAGTGATCGAAGTGAAGGTGAGTGTTGATGACGACGTCGATGTCTTCGGGGGCGACTCCGGCCGACGCGAGCGAGTGCAGCAGCTTTTCTTCGTGGCCGTATATCTTGCGCATCTTCTCATTGAGCTTGTTGCCGATGCCGGTCTCGATCAGAACGGTCTTCTCTCCGCCGCGGATCAGAACGGAGTTAAGTCCGGCGCGAAGGCGGTTCAACTCGTCGGGCGGCCAGCGACGCTGCCACATGATTTTGGGAACGACGCCGAAGAAGGTGCCGCCGTCGAGGTAGTACTCGCCGTCGGAGAGGATGGTGAGTTCGAAATCGCCCAGGTTAATTTTCGGCAAGGGGAAACTCCGGAAATGATTATTGGTTATTGGATATTGACTATTGAAACCGGTAACTCGGCGATTGGGGCCTCAGCAAAGCTGATCAAGCAATCAAAAACACGTCAATGCTGTTTCAGGGCCGCGGCTTTCTGTAAGGCGTCGGCTGATTCCTGCTGCATGCCTTTGGCGCGATAGGCTTCGGCAAGCGCCAACTCGGTGTCGTAGTCGTCGGCGTCTCGCATCTCTTGATGTTTCTTCAGCGCGGGAATGGCGTCGTCGTACCGCTTCAAACGAACGTAGGCGGCGCCGAGGTCGTAGTAGGGATCGATGCTGTCGTCGATCTTGACGGCGGTCTCGTATTCTTCGACGGCAGCCGTGTCGTTGTGTTCGCTGGCGGCGACGAGGCCGAGTCCGACGTGAGCGTAGGCGCTGCGGAAGTTAGTGGCGATCATTTGCGAAAAAGTTTGGCGGGCTTCCGGAAGGCGATTGAAATTGAGAAGCGCAAGTCCGAGATTGTAGCGGGCCTCAAGATTCTGCGGATCGAGGTCGACGACGCGCTTCAGCTCGGCCAGTTCGCTGGGGTAGTCGCCCTTGATCGAGTAGGCATGAGCGAGCTCGTAGTGCGCGAACGCGTAATCGGGTCGCATGCGAACGGCACGCTGCAGTTCGGTGATGGCGTCGTCGGTCTTGTGCCGATCGAGAAGGTCGGAACCGAGCTGCGTAACGACGATGAATCCTCGCGTGTTGCGAACCCACCAACCACAAGTGGTGACCAGCAAGAGCACGCCGAGGGAGATGCCGAGGCGGCGGAGGATGGAATTGTGGTCAGGCGCTGCGACCGCGATAAGCGCGCCGAGGATAAGTCCGGTGAGAAGTCCGCCGATGTGGCAGGCGTTGTCGGTAAATCCCCAGATGGCGCCGAAGATCAGGTTATATATGGCGAACATGACCAGGCTCTTGAGCGTGCCAGCGATCATGTTGCGGGGAAGAGTGAATTCTCCGAGTTTGAGCGATGCCATGAGCGCCCCGGCAACGCCGAAGATGGCGCCGGAGGCACCGGCGCTCACGCTCGTCGGATGCCACCAGAGGCTGGCGATGCCGCCGCCGAGCCCGCTGAGCAGATAGACCAGGGCGAAGGTCCAATCGCCGTAGAGTGATTCGGCGAGCGCCCCGAGATCCCACAGGCACCACATGTTGAATCCGAAGTGAATGATGCCGTAGTGGAGAAACATGTAGGTGACGATGCGCCAGGGTTCGGCGCCGAGGGTGAGCGGCCCGAAGTTCGCGCCCCAGTGGATCATCACTGATCGATCGGGACCCATCAGCGAGATGCCGCTGCCAACCATGGCGAGGAAAACCAGCAGGTTGATGCCGACGAAGAGCTGATTGAAGGAGACGCTGCTGACCGCGGAGCGCTTCCACGGGGTCGGCATCACGCGCTGGATCTCGTCCTTGCCTTCGCCGCGCTTGGCGGCCTCGTACTCGACACACCAGCGGCACAGCTTCTTGCCGAAGGAAAATCCGCCAAGACTGCGGCCGCAACTAGCGCACTTCGCCATGAAAATTCCCGGAAGACCTGGATACGAGCTCGGCCTTCTCCGCCGGCCAGATGGAACAGCGTGGCTCCCATCTTAATATTTCGCGTGCAGCTTGGTTGGAGACGCGATGTGACGGTGGTTTGTTGAGCGAAGGGTCGCGCTTCGGATGAGGAACGCCAAGTCGATCGGCGAGGCCGTCAACGTAATCGCCGTAACGAAGGGGTTCGGCACAGATGTTGAAGACAGACTGGCGAGGCGCGCGTTCGAGCGCGGCGACATACGCGTCGGCTACGTCATCGACGTGAACGAGGGAGACGAAGTGAGAGCCGTCGCCGGGAACGACGAGTTCGCGTCGGGAAATCTTTTCGACGAGCCGATCTTGCGAGGTTCCGGGGCCGACGAAGAGCCCGCCTTTGAGGATGCTCCAGCGCATCTGCCGTGGGTGCTTGCGCAGCAGCCACATCATCGACTCCATGATGGCGACGGCGTGGCAGACGTCGCGACGCTCGGGCGAACTGTCGATATGCGTCTTCTCGTCGAGCCAATTGTCGCCGCCATCAGGGTAGGCCATGACGATGCTCTGGCAGAGGAAGACTTCGACACCGACTTCGAGGCCGGCGCGTTCGACACGGCCGGTGCCGCGAATGCGAAGGAGTGTATTGTTCGTCCAGGCGTTGGGTGCGGAGGGATCGTCGGGAACGGAAGTCGCGGCATGGATGAGACCGTCACAGCCATCGATTAACTTCGCGACGGTGTGTTCGTTACATTCCGACGCCAGCAGGTCACACTCGTGGATGTCGACGGGAAGTCCGCGGAACATCGCGCGCGCTTTCGCAACGTTGCGGACCAAAAGCCGGGGTGAATGACCACTTTCGATTAACTTGGGAACCAGGGCTCGACCCAGCACGCCGGTTGCTCCGGCGATTGCAACTTTCACTGCGCCTGCCCTCCATCCGTCCGCTGCGGAGCCTTTAACTCTCGCGTGAAATGATCTTCGATGAGGTGATATTCGTGGGCGACAGCCGTGGGACCGGTAACACCGTGGGTCTGTGCGGGATAGAGCACGGTGTCGAACTGCTTGGCCGCGCGGATGAGTGCCTGCGACATCTGAACAGTGTTGATGAGATGAACGTTGTCATCACTGGTGCCATGCACGATCACCAGGGCGCCGTGGAGCTTCGATCCGTCATTGGTGGGAGAACTGATCTTGTACCCATCTTCGTTATCTTTTGGCAGGCCGAGATAACGCTCGGTGTAGATGGAATCGTAGAGGCGCCAGTCGGTAACAGGCGCCATCGCGACACCGGCGGCGATGCGGTCGGAATGCGTCATGGCGTAGATAGTCATGTAGCCGCCATAGCTGCCGCCGAACCAGCCGATCCTCCTGGGATCAAGCATGGGCACGCGCTTAAGAACCTGGTCGAGAGCGGCGAGTTGATCGGCCAATTCGATCTCGCCCAGCTTCTTTTTCAAGAAGCCATTGAACTGCTTGCCGCGATTAGCCATGCCGCGGTTGTCGACCACCAGGACGGCGAAGCCCTTGCGAGCGAGGTACTGGTGCAGCAGGAAGGCGTTGCCACCCCATTCGTCGCGAACTGACTGGCCAGAGGGTCCGCCGTAAGGGTTCAGCAGAACCGGAAAGCGCGCGCTGGTGTCCATGGTCCCAAGCGGCATGTAGAGATGAGCGTAGAGGGTGGTGGTTCGATCGGCGGCTTTCAGGCGAAGCGTCTGTGGAGGATTCAGATGCAGCGCGCTGATGTCTTTCGACTCCCAGAAAGCAGTGCAGGGTCCTTCTGCGTGACAGAGCGAAAGCTGCGGCGGCTTCATCAGCGATGAGTAACGATCGAGGTAAACGTCGGCGCGGCTTCCGAAATTCGCGTCGTGGGTACCGGGCTCCTGCGACAACTGTTTCATGTCGCTGCCGTTGAGCTTTACTGAGAAAATCTGCCGCTGCAACGGATCGTTCGGATCGGCTGTGAAGTACACGACGCCGGCGCTCTCATCGACGAAGTTGATCTTCGACACCTCGAAGTCGCCCTTGGTGACTTGATCGACGAGCTTAACGTCTCCGGTGAGCGGATGGTCTTTATCCCACGAATACAGGTAGAGGTGGGTGTGGCCATCACGCCAGCTCGGCTGCAGCAAGCGGTCGCCGCTCTTGAACCAGTAGATCTCCTCGCGCTCACTCACCCAGACGTCGCTGGTTTCAGTGAAGGCAACTTTCGCGCTGCCGGTTTTTGAGTCGACGAAGTACATCGTCATCTTGTCTTGCGCGCGATTGAGGACTTGCGCCCAAACCACGCCGGGCCTGACCCAGCCGAAGCGCGGAATATAGGCGTCGCTGGTGTCGGGGAGGTTGATCCACTTGGTGTGCCCGGAGCCGGCGTCGATGACACCGACGCGCACATCAGGGTTCGGATCGCCGGGATTGGGATATTTCTGATCGTCGGCCTTGGCATGAACCCCGCCGAAATCGACGATCGGGTAAGTCGGAACTTTTTTCTCGTCCATCTGCAGGAAGACGATCTGTTTGCTGTCGGGCGACCAGAAGTAGTTGCTGCGGACCCCGAGCTCCTCGGCATAAACCCAATCGACCTCACCGTTCAGAAGGTCGTCGTTGTCGCCGCGCTTGGTGAGCTGGCGTTCGTCTCCATCGGGAATGCCTCGAACCCAGAGGTCGTGCTTGCGCAGGAAAGCGAGGATTTTGCCATCGGGAGAAAACTTGGGATCGCTGCTGGGATCAGGCGCCGAGGTGGCCTGCACGGCGGTTCCGGTCTGAAAGCTATAAAGCCAGAACTGTCCGTTGGAGTCGAATAAGAGGTACTTGGAATCGGGCGACCATTGATAGGCGGCGACGCCATAGCGGCGATTCCACTCGCGCTGGCGCTCGTTCGATACCGAACTGGCGGGCGGCGCGAGAGACGACAGCTTCGATTCCGAGACAAGCGTGGACTTCTTGCCGGTGGCCGCGTCGATGGCAAACAGTTCTCCGTGTTCGCTTGCGCCAGCGCGCTCAATGAAGGTGAGCTTCGATCCGTCGGGGCTCCACTTGATTGACTCCGGAAGGCGGCCGGTGAGCCCGCCAGAGGCAATAGACTCGATGGTCAACTGTCCCTGTTCTTGGGCTGGTTGGGCTGGTTCCTGCGCAAAGGCCAAAAAACAAAGGCTAAGAGTGAAAAATAGACAGGCAATGCGGCGGAGCATTCGGCTCTCCATGAAAACCAAGAAGTTTACACGGACGAACCCGTACGACACTAGGAGTGCCGTCTAGCGGCCAAGAACGAAGGCCAACATGCTCTCTGGGTGGATGAGGCTCCAGATGCGAGCCATTTCCAGCAGAATGATGAACATGCCGAGACCGAAATAAACGTTACGAGCGGCTTCAGTGGTAAGGACCGGGGCGGGGATGCCGCGGTCGCGGAATGCCATGACCAGGACTCGTTCGTGCTCCATGATGTAGTCGGCGATCGGGCGGTGGAAGGCCGCGATCAAAAAGCCGAGGAACAGCCGCAGGAGTTCGAAAGTCATGATGGTGGTCATGCTAGTCATGGAGATCGGCTGCCTCAATCCGGGGAACACCCTAAGCCCTGGTTTCGGGGACGAAATCGGGGCCGGCAGAATTCATCTGCCGCTCACATGGCACCATGTTCCTGAGCCGCCGTCAATAGTTCCAGCGTGCTACAATTCATGCAGTTCCCGCCTATGAATTCCGATCTTGCAAACCTCATTGAGCTACAGAAAACCGACGCCGAAATTGCGCGTTTGCGAGCGGAAATCGCGGCCCTGCCGAAGAAAGTAGCCACGATCGAAGCCAAGCTGGCCGGCTCCAAGGATCGCGCGGAAAAGGCCAAAGCGGCCCTGAAAGCCGACGAAACAGCCCGCCGCAAGCACGAAGGCGATATTGAATCGTTCCGCACGAAAATCTCGAAATACCGCGACCAGATGCTGAACGTGAAAACCAACCAGGAATACCAGGCCCTGGGGAATGAGATCACGTTCGCGGAGCGCGACATCAGCAAGCTCGAAGACAAGATTCTCGAGACCATGGTTGACGCCGACAGCAAGAACGCGGAGTTGAAGAAGGCGGAAGCGGAGTTGAAGGCGCATACGGCCGAGATCGAGAAGGAAAAGGCGATCGCGCAACAGCGCACTACGGAAGACGAAAAGCTACTGGCGGAACAGAGGGCGCGGCGCGACGAGACTCGCAAGTCGGTGGAAGTTGACGTACTGCGTCATTATGACCGGGTGTTGAAGTTCCGCGGCAGCGCCATCGCCGAGGCGCTTGATCACCGCTGCGCGGCGTGCCAGGTTTATTTGCGTCCCCAGGTGTACAACGATCTTCGTAGCACAGAGAAGTTCATCACGTGTGACTCTTGCCAGAGAATTCTGTATTACGATCCGGCCCATGACTCGAACCCGGTGGTGCCGCGAGCACCCGAGGTCTCCACAGAAGAGAACGAGCAGGCCGGCAACGTAGCAGCGCCTTAGTACCTCCAAACGAGGGAGGGCCTATGAACTTGCGTTTCCTCTGCGCGGCCTTAGTGTTGCTTCTCTGTTCTTTCCCTGCATTCTCACAACGAACCACCGGTGGCACGGGCGGCGGCAATGCTGGCAGCCAGCCATCGATGACGCCAAACTCGGGCTATGCCACACGTGGGCAGGGCGCCGAACTTCAGGTCAGACTGGCTTGGAATAACGATCGCCCCGTGGATGACACCTCGGTTCACGTGCAGCTGTTGAACTCCACCAATGTGCCGGTGATGGACACCTTCGCCGACCGTGACGGCAACGTGTGGTTCCACGCGGTGACTCCCGGGATGTACCACTTCAAGTTCGATGGACCGGAGATCGAGGAAACATCCACTGACAATTTCGAGGTTGGCTCCCAGGAACGGATGCACACCGAGTGGGTACACCTGTCGCCGAAGAAGGACGCCCAGAAGAGCAGTAGCGGGCCGGGCGGTCCGATGGTTTCGGCTTCCGAGTTGAATGCTCCGCCGAAGGCCAAGGCGGAATTCGATAAGGCGATGGAAGCATTCAGCAAGGGTGATCTCAAAAAGGCGGAAGAGCGGCTTCGCAAGACGATTGAGATTTATCCGAAGTTTGCGCGGGCGTGGAATAACCTCGGTGTGGTCCTGATGCGAGCCAACGATCAGGCGGGTGCGCGGGAAGCGTGGCAGAAGGCGATTGATGCGGATCCGAAGTTCATTTCGGCTTACCTGAACCTGGCGCGTTTGGAACTGCGGGACAAAAAGACCTCGGAAGCGGATGCCGACATTGCGAAAGCTCTTGTTTCTGATCCCAACAATCCCGAGGCATTAACTCTGCAAGCTCGTGAGCAACTGCTGGCCGGGCAGTATGATAAAGCGTTGGCGACCGCGCGCAGGGTTCACAGCATGGGACACGATCATTTCGCCGACGTGCACCTGATTGCCGGCGAAGCACTGGTTCATCAGAACAAAGACGCAGAAGCGGTACAGGAATATGAACAGTATCTGAAGGAAGATCCGGACAGCCCGAATGCGGCGCAGGTCCGTGCGGCGATGGCGCAACTGCAAGCTAAGGCAGGGCCGGCAAAGCAGTAGCCCAATCTTACGAAGCGAAGAACAAGGCGAACTGAAGAATCAACCCCAGCACAGAGTGGTGAGCATCAATCAACGCGCGGCTGCGCGGCTGCGACACGGACACGTGTGGGTGTATCGCTCTGACCTGGTTACGGTTCCGGAACTCGAGCAGGGCTCGGTGGTCAGCGTCGGGGACGAGCGCAAGAACCTGATCGGTACTGCTTTCTACAGCACATCGTCGCAGATTGCTTTGCGGCTCATCTCCACTGGTGCCGTGGCCGATCTCGGCGAGCTGGTTCGCGAGCGAATGCGAACGGCCATCGGTCTGCGAAAGAGCTGGGTTGAGAATAGCGACAGCTGCCGGTTGATTTTCAGCGAAGCCGACCAGCTCCCCGGGGTGATCGCCGATCGTTATAACGACATTGTTACGGTGCAATTCCTGTCGCAAGCGACCGACCAGGAGTGGTTCCGCTCAGCTTTGCTCGAGGGGGTGCAGCAGGAAGTCGGTCCGGCGGCCATCATGGAACGGGTGGAAGAACGGATTCGGGAACTCGAACAATTGCCCGAGCGTGAGTCGGGACTGCTGTTCGGAGAAAAGGCGTCAACGGTCTTTCACCTGAATGAGGTTTGCTTCGGATTTAACGCGCTCGAGGGACAGAAGACGGGAGCGTTTCTGGACCAGCGCGAAAACTACGCAGCCGCGGCCAAATATGCCCACGGCGAGGCGATGGACGTCTTCACCTATCAGGGCGGGTTTGCCCTCCATCTGGCGCGGGTGTGCGAACGGGTGACGGGAGTGGATTCATCGCGCGCAGCGTTGGAGACGGCCGAGAAGAATGAAGCGTTGAATCGCGAATCGAACCGCAACGAAATTGAATGGCTGGAAGCGAACGCATTCGACCTGCTGAAAGACTGGTCGTCGACGGGAAGGCAGTTCGACACGATTGTGCTCGATCCGCCGGCATTCGCGAAGACGAAGAAGGATTCGGGCTCGGCTCTGCGCGGCTACAAGGAAATTAACCTGCGGGCGCTGAAGATGCTGCGTCCGGGCGGCGTGCTGGTGACCTGCAGTTGCTCACATCACGTGAGCGAGACCGACTTCCTGGATATGCTTCGCGATGCCGCTTCCGACGCGCGACGAGTGGTGCGCGTACTCGAAAAACGAGGACAGGCGAAAGACCATCCAGTGCTGCTCGGGGTGCCGGAGACGGCTTACCTGAAGTGCGTGATTCTGCAGGTGTAAGAATGCCGTCTGAAAATGAACAAATCGAATTGATCTACAGCTCGCCCTCGGAGAGTAACGATCAAGGAACTTGGTGGAAGCAGCTGCACGATTGCAGGTTTGCGGGCAGCACGGGATGGGCATGTGGATCCGACCAACTGCTTCGCACCCTCGATGCTGGCCAAACATGGAAAAGTTTACGCGCCCCCGCTGATGGCGTTCATAAAGTCTGCGCTATTGATGCATGGAACGCTTATCTGCTTGGCTATACGACTACGGAGTTTGCGTTGTGGTATACGGGCGACGCGGGAGACCACTGGCAGAAACTTTTCACCGACCGCGATCTCGATTCGAATTCAATCTTCTTCCACTCTCGCGGAAAGTTTGGATTGACAATTAACGGTCGGGGACCGGGGCGGCGCAGAATGCTACTGGCCACCCTCGGCTCAGATAAATGGATCGAATACGAACTGAACGTTCCTGGCGAACCGGCGTCGGTAGTGTTCCAACAGTCAGGCGCCGGGCTGATGACAGTTTCCATCTGCGATCCGTCCGAAGTTGACGAACAGCGGAGAATTGAGAAAATCGCTGAGAACGATGAATCAACTGAAATACCACTGATCCTTCCAAAGCGGTCGCTCATCTTCGCAACCGAAAGCGAGAGACTCGAGTGGACGGAGCTGTCGTCGATCGACAGTTGGATCAGTAACCTTCTGACTACCGACAAGGCAACTTTTGCTTATGGGCATGATGGCATCTACCGATCCCTCGATTATGGTCAGTCGTGGTCTCAAACTCAGATTGAACTTCCCGAAGGCGTCTCTGTTAATTCGATCACGTCGGTCGATGATCTGATGGTAGCCGTTGGGGACTTCGGCTATCTCGCATTTTCCGATGACAACGGCGAGACTTGGAAGAACTGTTCTTTGGAAGCCAGAGGCGAGCATTACATTGCTGCAAGTCCGTCCGGAAGCGACCTTATCGTCGTCGGTTGTCGTCATATCCGCAGGGTTAGACTCCAAGCGGGATATGCTCGTCGGTTGGTATAATCATTGATTGTCCCTATGAAAAAGAACGCACTAGAGAAGGGCCGCAAGCGATTGATCCGGTCTACCACCGTCCTTTCGGTCCGTAAAGACGGCAAGGTGGTCATGGCGGGCGACGGGCAAGTCACGCTGGGCGAGCACGTCATCAAGCACAATGCGCGCAAAGTCCGGCGCATGTACAACGAGAAAATTCTCGCCGGGTTCGCCGGATCCACGGCCGACGCGTTTTCGCTGTTCAGCCGCTTCGAGGCGAAATTGGAGCAATACCATGGAAACCTCGGCCGCGGTGCGGTGGAACTGGCTAAAGACTGGCGCACCGACAAGGCCCTTCGGCACCTGGAAGCCCTACTGCTGGTGGCCGACCAAACCCAGACTTTTTTGATCAGCGGGCAGGGCGACGTCATCGAACCAGATAGCGGGATAGCCGCGATCGGCAGCGGTGGCCCGTTCGCCGAATCGGCAGCCCGGGCGCTGGCCGAGAACACGGAAATGCTGGCGCGCGCGATCGCGGAAGCAGCGATGAAAATCGCCGGACAGATGTGTATTTATACGAATGAGACGTTTGTGATCGAAGAATTGTAGTTGTAATGAGTATTTAGCTTTGGTCGCGGAGCATTCTTCGTGATGAGGCATTCACGACCAAATACTAACGACCAACGACTAAGAACCGACTATGGCTATTTATCTCCCCGGCACGGCAGAAGAAGAACAACTCGGACTCGACGAGCTGACTCCACGAGAGATCGTCGGCGAACTCGATAAGTATGTGGTTGGGCAACACGATGCGAAACGGGCGGTCGCGATCGCACTACGCAATCGCATGCGCCGCCAGAAGCTGACGCCCGATCTCGCGGAAGAAATCATTCCCAAAAACATCATCATGATGGGCCCTACGGGCGTGGGTAAAACCGAGATCGCCCGCCGGTTGGCGAAGCTGGCGAATTCGCCGTTCCTGAAAGTGGAAGCTTCGAAGTTTACCGAAGTCGGTTATGTCGGGCGCGACGTGGAATCGATGATTCGCGACCTGGTCGAAATCGCCATCGACATGGTGCGCGAAGAGAAGCTAGAAGACGTTGCCGACAAAGCGGAACTGAATGCCGAAGAACGGCTGCTCGATCTGCTGCTTCCCAGCGGCAACGTCGGCTTCGCCACCGGATCGGGGCCATCTGCGCAACCTGAACTGCTTCCCGGAGAAACTTCCGGTTCGCGCACGCGGGAAAAGCTTCGCCAGCAGTTGCGCGAGGGCAAACTCGACGATCGACTGGTGGAACTCGATGTCCGCGAAAAGTCGTTCCCGGCGTTCGAGATCATTTCGAACCAGGGCGTCGAAGAGATGGACGTCAACATCAAAGACATGCTGCCCAACATCTTCGGATCGCGATCGAAGAAGCGGAAGATGAAAGTCAGCGAGGCCTTCGATTACCTGGTGCAGGAAGAGGAGCAGCGCCTGATCGACATGGACATGGTCACGCGCACTGCGGTCGAGCGCGTGGAACAGTCGGGCATCATCTTCCTCGATGAGATCGACAAGATTGCCGGACGCGAAGGCGGCCATGGGCCTGATGTTTCACGTGAAGGCGTGCAGCGCGATATCCTGCCGATCGTGGAAGGCACTACGGTCAACACGCGTTATGGGATGGTGCGGACTGATCACATTCTGTTCGTCGCTGCCGGTGCATTTCACGTATCGAAACCTAGCGACCTGATTCCCGAGTTGCAGGGCCGCTTCCCGATCCGTGTTGAATTGCAATCGCTGACCATCGAAGATTTCATCAAGATTCTTACTGAGCCGAAGTCGTCGCTCACCAAGCAATACACGGCGCTGCTTGAAACCGAAGGCGTGAAGCTGGAATTCACCAAGGAAGCGCTGGAAGAAGTGGCGAAGTTCGCATTCCGCGTGAACGAAGGCACGGAAAACATCGGCGCGCGGCGACTGCACACCATTATGGAACGCGTGCTCGACAAGATCAGCTTCGAGGCGCCGGACTTGCAGGACAAGAACGTGACGGTGGATGCCGATTATGTCCGCAAGATGCTGGCCGACATCGTGAAGGATCAGGATCTGTCGCGGTACATCCTCTAGTGTCGAATACAGGGCAGTGGGAGACGGACTATCCGTTTTCCACGCTGCCCGATTATCTTCGACCCGGGCTCGACCTGGTGTTCATCGGCATCAACCCCGGCCTCTATTCAGTCGCGAAGGATCACTATTTTGCCCGGAGCACGAGCCGCTTCTGGCCTGCGTTTTCGAAATCCCGTTTAAGTCGAAAAATGCGGCAAGGCTTGGGAACCGAGATACTGCGTCCTGAACACGACATTCAGTTGTTGCGCTTTGGATTTGGAATTACCGACATCGTTAAGAAGCCGTCGGCGAACGCCTCGGGTCTGACACCGTCAGACTTTGTCTATTGGGCGCCGCAGCTGCTCAACAAACTGCGGCATTATCGTCCTCGAGCAGTGTGCTTTCATGGACTCACGGCGTACCGTCCGTTCGTCAAGCTAGTGCTGAACCAACCAAAGGCAACGCCCGCATTGGGAGCACAATCTGACACCATCGGAAAGACGCGCATTTTCGTGGCGCCAAATCCCAGCCCGGCCAACGCTCATTTCACCCTGCAAGATCAGGCTGTCTGGTACGACCGGGTCGCTGAATTCCTTCAACCTGCTTCTTAGCCATCAGCTTTACAGTGTACGCACTGTAAGCTAACATTGCATTTATGTGGCGGAAGGAAGATGTCGTAAAGCAGCTGCAGACAAAACAGGAGAAGCAGAAAATCTCCCTGCGGGAATTCGCTCGCAGGCTGAACGTTTCGCCTGCCTATCTTTCCGATGTCTACCGCGGACGGCGGGATCCCGGGCCTACTCTGCTGCAGCATCTCGGCCTCGAACGCAAAGTCGTCACCACGGTGACGTACGTAAAAAGGAGATGGCGATGACCAAGGTTTTGGTGAACTTTATTCAAGACCGCTCGGGCTCCATGCAATCCGTCTGGGAGGAAACTCTCAATGGCTTCCGCGCTTTCATCAAGGAACTTCGCGAAAAAGGAGAGAAAGACGGCGTCGACTATCTGGTTTCCCTGACCACCTTCGACACCTTGGTGGAAGCACCCGTGATCGCGGAACCGATCAAGAACGTTGATCTCAACGTTCTCGCCAAGCACGGACCTCGCGGCAGCACAGCGCTTTACGATGCCGTTGGCGCGACCATCCAGAACACCGACGCCAATCGCCACGACGCCGACAAAATCATTGTCGTGGTGGTGACCGACGGTCACGAAAATAGCAGCCGTGAATGGACCAAGGATCGCCTGCACTCCGCTGTGAATGCCAAGTTGAACGCCGGCGACTGGACCTTCACCTACCTGGGCACGCAACCAGAAACCTGGGACGACGCCCAGGCTTTAGGTCTCCATCGGGCCGCAGCGAGCTCTTACGACCCCCTCAGGACGCCTGCGGTTTACACGGCCCTTGCGACATCAGTTCTAAGGATGTCATCCTCGCCCCATCGGAGCACGGACGACCTGCTCGGGCTGTTTACGACGCCGGAGGAACGAATCTCAGCGGGCATCAAAAAGGAACCAGCAAAGGCGGAGGAAAAGAAAGAGGAAGAAACAGGTTCTAAGCCGGCTGACAAGAGCCACTGGCGTTAGTAATCAACTGAAACTGATGTGCCCCCATCCAACCGTTTTGTGGTTGGGTGGGGCGTCGCTCCCCATTCTCCCGAACGACTACATTCTGTCACCGTTTATCCGCGTCAGTTTGATCCCTCTCGGTACCTCGACTGCTCCGGTTACGTTTCGTACCTACCTCGCCCGACTGCTTCTGCATCATCTTGATGCTCGGCGCATCTTCCACCGTGATGTTCCGTCGGTGTCGCGAAGCGTCAATGCTCCCGTGCGTTGTGTACGAATCTGTCCGAGGGGTCATCAATCCAGACCTCACCTTAGCGCCGACCACTATCGTTCCAGGAAAAACGCACTTAGACTTAAGACACTGGTGATTTTCAAGACAACGATCCTGGTCAACATCTTTGCTTCTCATTTCGAAACAGGCAGCCCTTTTGCCGAATTCAGGTAGGCCACCAACATCGTGAACATCGCTGCGCCGACGGCGAACTTGCTCCATATCGGCGCGTCGGTGGGTGAGAAAAATCCTTCGATGGTGCCCGCGACCAGCAGCATTGGGATCACGCCTACGAGCAGGCGGACGGCTTCGCCTCCGGCCTGGGCAAGCGAGTCGCGGCGCGGCAGCACGCCGGGGAAGAGGAGACCTTCCGCGAGACGGAATCCGGCACCGCAGGCAATGAAGATTGCGGGCAGTTCGATCACTCCGTGGGGCGTGACGAAGCTCCACAGTTTGATACTCATGCCGGACATCCAGCAGGCGGCGCCGATCACCCCCATCAGCAGGCCATTGAACGTCGCCATGTAAAGCGTGCCGAGGCCGAAGATGATTCCCGACGCAAACGACATGAACGACACGCTCATGTTGTTGGTCATGATGGCGCTGGAGGCCAGAGGCTTGATGGCGACGACGGAGTGGGTCCACATCTCACGGCGTTCGATGGTCGAAACCATCTCTGGGCCGAGGAACGCGCGCATGAAGGCTGGATTGGTGACGGTAAGAATCGCACCGATGATTCCGCCGATTGTGAAGAGAATGAACGCCAGCGCGGTGTAGCGGAAGTAGCGGCGGAAGATGGCCGGATATTCGTAGCGGAAGAAATGCACTACGCTGAGCGGGGTCGATTTCTTGCCGGTGTAAATGATATTGTGAGCGCGGCCGAGCAATTGGTTGAGGTAGCGCGCGTAGTGCTGACTGCCTGGGTCTTCGCGCAAGGCCGAAAGATCGGTCGCTGTCTGACGGTAGAGCAGGCCCAGTTCGCGCAGGTCGCTGCGATGCAGTCCGCGCGGGCCGAGCTTGTTGGCATCGGCCAGCAAGGTTTCAAGACGTTCCCAGTACGGCTTGCGTTTTTCAAGCCAATAGGTGGAGATCATTCGTGGACTCGCTGGAAAAGCTTACCATTGAAACGCCCGAGCAGATTGCTCTCGAGTATCCGCTGGCCGGAATCGGCAGCCGGTTCATGGCGTTCTTTTACGACAGCCTGATCCAGGTGATTTTCTTCTTCGTTGTTTTCCTGATCCTGGCGCTCGTTCAGCCTGACCTGAATCGATTCTGGCCCAGCGCCTGGAACTGGGTGGCAGCCGTCTATATATTCGTCGGTTTCTGCGTTTACTGGGGCTACTTCGCGGCCTTCGAGGCGCTCTGGAACGGCCAGACCCCGGGCAAACGGAAAGCCGGCATTCGGGTTATCAAAGACAGCGGGCGACCGATCACGGCCTTCGAAGCGATCTCGCGAAACTTCATGCGCGCCGTGGACAGCATGCCGGGAATGTACGGGGTGGCGGTGATTTCCATTTTTGTCGACAAACAAAGCCGGCGCCTGGGAGACATGGTGGCGGGAACCGTGGTGGTTCACGACAAGAAAGAAGAATCGGCGCAACCCTTCTTGAATACCGGAGCCGCTGAAAAGGTTGCGACGCCTATGGCCTCGGCCAGCATTGCCAGCAAACTGACACTGCAGCAGCTGGACGTGATCGAGACGTTCCTGAATCGGCGGCTCGATCTGCCGCCGGCCATCCGCGAACAAAGCGCGAAAAGAATTGCGGATGCAATTGCCGCTGCGCTGGAGGTTCCCCCTGGGGAGCGCGGAACGGACGAGGCTTTCCTTGAAGCGGTGGCAAGGGAGTTTCGCAACACTGCCCGTTTCCGGGTATAGTTTTTCTGGGACCCAAACTCACAATCAATCTTGAACTTGGTGCGATCTTCCTGACCCAAAATTGGGAACGGAAACGAATCGAGAGGAGTGCGGCATGGCCGAAATTCGCCTGGTAGTCGCCGATGTTGACGGAACGCTGGTCACGCAGGAAAAACTAATTACGCCGCGGGCAGAACAAGCGGTTCGCGATTTGCAGAAAGCCGGTGTCGCGTTTGCCATCACCAGCGGACGTCCGCCAAAGGGTATGAAAATGGTCGCAGACCAGCTCAAGCTCACTGAGCCGGTCGCGGCATTCAATGGCGGCGTATTCGTCAATCCTGACCTGTCAGTGATTCGGCAGAACTTTCTTCCGGCGGAAATGGCGAAGCAGGTGATCGAGGCCATTGCCGGCCACGGGCTCGACGTGTGGCTCTATACCGATCGGGATTGGTTCATTCACAAGGCCGATGCGCCTCATGTGGCGCGCGAAGAATGGACGGTGAAATTCCCGCCGGTTGTGGCCGCGAGTTTCGACGATAAGCTCGATCATGTGGCAAAGATCGTTGGCGTGAGCGACGACTACGACCTGGTCGCGCGTTGTGAGGCGGATGTGCAGCAATTGTGCGGATCGCGCGCTTCGGCCGCACGCTCGCAGCCGTACTACCTCGACGTGACGCACCCCAAGGCGAACAAAGGAGAGGTAATCTTGTTCCTCTCCGAGCTGCTGAAGATTCCGACCGACCAGATTGCCACCATTGGAGACATGCCCAACGACGTGCTGATGTTCAAGAAAAGCGGTATGAGCATCGCCATGGGTAATGCCGGTCCGGACGTGAAGCGGCAGGCGACCTACGTGACCGACTCGAACGAGCAGGACGGATTCGCCAAGGCGATGGAGAGTTTTATCCTGCAACAACGCGGGATGTCGGCGCCATAGTCGAGCGAGATCGATGCGGGAAAGATCGCGGAGAAGAGACCACACTCAGCGCGACATAGCTGATGAGAATGCAACGCCGGCCACAAGGACCGGCGTTCGTCTTTTTGGGGAAGTTACTCCGCCACTTCTTCCTTCTTCACTTCGACCTTGAAGGTTGCCGTGACTTCGCGGAACAAGCGGACCGGCACATTGAACTCGCCGACGGTCTTGATCGCCTGGTCGAGTTCGATCTTGCGGCGGTCGATGGAGAAGCCCTTCTTCTCCAGCTCAGAGGCGAGATCCGAAGAGGTCACCGATCCGAACAGCTGGTCGTGCTCGCCAGAACGGCGGACCAGCGTGATGACAACGCCATTGACCTGCGCTGCGAGTGCTTCGGCATCAGTCTTGTCCTTCTGAGCCTTGCGGACAGCCGAAGCCTTCATCTGCTCGATGACTTTCTTGTTGCCGGCCGTGGCTTCGATGGCGAGCTTCTTCGGCAGCAGGAAATTGCGGCCATAACCTTCGGCAACCTTCACCAGGTCGCCGCGGTGGCCAAGCTTGGGAACATCTTCTTTCAGGATGACTTCCATGTCATGACTCCGATCTTGATGTAGCACAGGCATTCTTGCCTGTGTGGGACGGACATTCTTGTCCGTCTGGTCTTGATGGCGGACAGCAATGTCCGCCCCACATTACGGCCGCGACGCCGACGCGAACGGCAGCAGGGCGATGTTGCGAGCCTGCTTGATGGCGCGGCTCAGCCGGCGCTGGTGCGGCGTGCACACGCCGCTCAACCGGCGAGGAACGATGCGTCCGCTCTCGGCGACAAACTGCCCGAGCAGGCGATAGTCCTTGTAATCGATGGCGTCGATCTTTTCGGTGCAGAACTTGCACACCTTCTTGCGGCGGAAATACTTACGGTCGCCGCGCGGTCCGCCGGGACCACCTCCAGGACCTGAGCGCGGTGGACGTCCGCCTTGCGGGCGAGGCGAGGGTGCTCCGCCTTCTTGTGCGGCGGGAGCTTGCGGTTGCTGTACGGTTTCGTCAGCCATAAATCTCCTTCAATCTTTCTTTTGTGTGGCGCGGACACTCTTGTCCGCGGCCTTTGATCTTTTGCTCGGGCGTCCCACCCTCTAGCCATCTTTTGGCGTAACGGTGGGATGACCACAATCTTTTACGCCTGCGCGGGCGCCTGTTCCGCCGGCGGCTCCGCGGTCTGCGCGGCTTCGGCAGCGGCCGCCTGGGCGTGCGTGCCCATGCCACGGCGGCGCGAATCGCGAATCGCCTTCACCTTACCGAGGCGCTTCTGCTCTTCGTCCACGCGAACGGTGATGAACTTGATTACCGGTTCCGTTACACGCAGGCGGCGCTCCACTTCCGAGATCGCCGAGCCGGGACCTTCGATGGTGAACAGGATGTACAGGCCGTCCGCGAAATTGCGGACCAGGTACGCCAGGCGGCGCTTGCCCATGCGTTCCACGTTCTTCACCGTGCCACCGGCGGAGGTGACCTGGGCGTCGATCGTGGAAACTACCTTGTCGACATCTTCGTCCGCCAAATCCGGGCGAACGATGAACATAAGTTCGTAAGTGCGTTGCATTCTTCTCTCCGATTCTGTTCCCGGGATCTGAAATCCCGGACTACTCCGCGCTGGCGTCTTGCGCCTTGCGGTTGAAGCGATTCATCGCTGCCTGCGCCCCGTCGGTGACGATCATCGTTACCGCGTCCGCCGCTGTATCCAGCAACTGGTCAACCGTTTCGTACTGCGATTTCTTGAACTGCGCCAGCACGTAACTTGCTCCGTCACGTACCGGATGATCGGGCGCGATTCCCAACCGCACCCGGATAAAATCGTCGGTCCCCAGGGCTCCCAGGATCGACTCCATTCCGTTGTGTCCCGCCGAGCCGCCGCGAAGCTTGATGCGCGCGCTGCCAAATGGCAGATCCAACTCGTCGTAAACAACCACCAAGTCCGCAGGCAAGGTAACTTCGTACTTCTCCACCAGTTCCCGCACCGACATGCCACTCAGGTTCATGAAGGTTTCGGGCTTTGCCAGCAGAACGTCTTCGGAACCGATCCTTGCTCTTCCGGTGACCGCTTTCGCGTGCCGGTTGGTGACATTCACCTTCAGCCGGTCCGCCAGTCGATCGACGGTGAGGAAGCCAAGATTGTGGGGCGTGAACTGATACTCGATCCCCGGATTTCCAAGCCCCACGATCAGCTTCATCGTTCAATCTTTGGTGCCCCACATCTGCCTGTTTTTGGCAGATGTGGGAATCACCACTATTTCTTTTCCTTCTTCTCTTTTTTCTCTTCGGCAGCCGGAGCAGCACCCTCTTCGCCAGTCTCCTGTTTGCCCTTCTTGATGACTTCCGGTTCCGCCGGGGCCGCAGCCGCTTCTGCCGCCGCTTCCGGAGTCGCCTCGACCACTTCCTTCACCGCGATTACGTGCGCCACGGTCTGGTTCTCGTCGGTCAGGAACTCGAGTTTGCCTTCGCCGTGCGGCAGATCCTTCACGCGCAGCACGTGGCCGAATTCCATGTTCGAGACATCCACATCGATGTGCGCCGGAATGTCGGCCGGCAAGCACTCGATCTCGACTTCGCGCAGTACCTGCTCCATGATGCCGCCCTGGGTCTTCACGCCGATCGATTCGCCCTTCAGGACGACCGGCACTGTGACGGTCAGTTTCTTGTCCATCGCGATGCGCTTCAGGTCGATGTGCAACAGCGATCCCTTGATCGGCTCGGTCTGCCAATCGACGATCATCGCCTTGGTGTTTTCACCCGCGACTTCGAGATCGAAAATCGTGTTGTGTCCGGAATCGGACTTCAGGATGCGGAAGATCTGCTTGGGATCGACGCTCACCGGGACCGGCGCTTTGCTGGCGCCATAGACGATGGCGGGAATGGAGCCGCTCTTGCGTAAACGGCGCGCTTCGTTTTTGCCGCGGCCATCACGTCCGGCGGCCTTCACATTGAATTTTTCAGTCGTTGCAATAGCCATAACTATTCAGTCCTTCTAGACAAAAAGTTTGCTGACCGATGTCTCTTCGTGAATCGACTTGATGGCCGATCCCAGCAGTCCCGCAATCGAGAGCACCTTAATCTTGGGCTCGTTGCGGCCATGCGCCGTCAGCGGAATTGTGTTCGTCACCACCACCTGCTCCAGAACCGAATTCGCGATATTCTCGATCGCCGGTCCCGAGAGCACAGCGTGCGTGGCGCAGGCAAAGACTCGTGCCGCGCCGTTATCCTTCAGAGCTTTTGCCGTCTTGCACAGCGTGCCCGCCGTGTCGATGATGTCGTCGAGAATCACGCAGGTGCGTCCCTCCACATCGCCGATGACGTGCATCACTTCCGTTACATCCATGGCGACGCGGCGCTTATCGACGATCGCCAGCGCGCTGTCCATCTTCTTCGCGAAGAATCGCGCGCGCTCCACGCCGCCCGCATCGGGCGAAACCACCGTCAGATCCGGCAACGCCATCTTGCGGAAATAATCCACCAGCACCGGCGAAGCGAAGATGTGGTCCACCGGGATGTTGAAAAATCCCTGCAACTGCGGCGCGTGCAAATCCATCACCAGCGCGCGATCCGCGCCTGCGGTGGTCAGCAGGTCCGCCACCAGCTTCGACGAGATCGGCGAACGCGGCTTGTCTTTGCGATCCTGCCGCGCGTAGCCGAAGTACGGAATCACCGGTGTAATGCGCCGCGCCGAAGCCCGCTTCAGCGCATCGATAAACAACAGCAGCTCGATGATGTGCTCATCGACCGGGAGGCAGGTCGGTTGCACAATGAAGACGTCTGCCCCGCGCACGTTCTCCAGGACCTGCACATACTTCTCGCCATCCTGGAAACGCTGCGTAAACGCCTGCCCCCGTTCCAGCCCGAGATAGTGACAAACCTCGTCGGCCAGTTCCGGATTCGCCGTGCCGGAAAAGATCTTGAACTTCTCGTCGATCCGGCGCGTCGGCTTGCGCTCGCCTTTCGGCTGTGACTGATCGTCTTTCTTATCCATAGGCTTTTCTGCGGAGGTTGCCGCTGTTGCCATAGTGGTTGCCACCGTGACGGTCGTCTGACCGGGATTGACTGCTTTCGCCAACGTCGTTGCTGCGGACTGCTCGTTCAATAGGGATCCGAAAATCTACTTCGAATTTCGCCTCTTGGCGATTTGGCCATTCAACCATCGATTCCGTTCATCCTGACCTTCAAATCAGAAAATGGCGAAATCACTCAATGGCAAAATTTCCTGGCTGGGCGGCTAGGATTCGAACCTAGACAAAGTGCTCCAAAGGCACTTGACCTACCATTAGTCGACCGCCCAAAACCATTGAAAATTTCAGATCGTAGATTGACGATTTACCTTAACCACCGGTGATTCCGGTTTCAATCTTCAATCTGAAATCTTCAATCTAAAATGCTTCTCCAGTAATCCGCCCGCGTCAGCGTTGCAGTCGCCTGCGCTGGAACTCCTTCTTTCGTCAACTTGGCCGCAGCCTGTGCGGCCGATTCCGCCGACGGAAAAAGCCCGTATAACGCAGAACCAGAGCCGGAAAGCGACGCATAACGCGCACCTTCACGCTCTAACACACGCTTCACGTCACGCAGTTCGGGATGCTTAGGAAAGACGACGCGCTCGAAGTCGTTTTCGATCCCGGCACGGACGAGGTCGAGAAGCAGTGTCTCGGCCCGGTCCCCGCTCCTGGCGGGAACACCGGTTGAGGTACCTGTCAGCCAGCTAAAAAGCGCACGACTGAACGGATTTATTGTATCGGACCCAGTAGTTTGCGTCAATTTGGCGAGCTTCGCGGGATCCCGATACTTGTGATCTTCGCCGTATTTCTCGTCCCAGTCGAGGAACGCCTCGGGGGTTGAAACCGCGCTCTTCGGGAACGCCAGCACACAGTGAATTGCCGGCAAGTCTTCCAGCGGAAATACCTGCTCGCCCCGGCCGATCCCCATCACTGTTCCGCCGACCAGGAACAATGGCAAGTCGGACCCGACATCCGCCGCGATATTCAGCCGGTCCATTGGCAGCAGACGATCTTTCAACTCCCGCTCGAGTGCGAGCATGGTGGCGACGGCGTTCGACGACCCGGCGCCCAATCCTCCCTGCACCGGCAGGTTCTTCTCGATGGTGATGGTCAGCTTGCCACGCTGCTTTAGCTTCCTGAGAACGCGATCGGCGACGCGATAGCAGGTATTGGATTCGTCGGCTGGAACGCGCGGATCGCGGCAACGAATCTCAATGCCAGTTCCCTTGCCCATGGCGACCTTGATCGTGTCATAGGCCGCCACCGTCTGGTACACGGTGAGCAGATCGTGAAAGCCGTTGTCGCGTCTTTCCCCAATCGCAAGGCCTAGATTGATTTTTGCGTACGACCGTGCAGTCACGGGCATAAGAGGAAATTGTACTAGCGAAACGTAATCACAAAGAGGGAACACGGGCAGGGTTCGCGGTGTCAGAGAATGTATGCGCAAACGGTGGAGTGTAATCCTGCCGATTTACGGACTCGTGCTTTTCGGCGTGATCACGACGGAGTCGGTGAAAACGGTCACGAGCGCCATTCGCTTTTCGGCGGTCGGTACTTCTGGTGGGGAACGTTGCGGCTCGACCCGGATCCGCTCAATAGGTACCTGCCGCCTGCCCACAGAGAAGCGTGCGCTGACAATGAACCGAACTGTGTGGCGTGGGACCCACAAACAATCTGGGTCGAGCCAGGGGCGTGGCAAAAGCTTCTTATCCTGACCGCATTGCCTGCATTTATTGCGGTGATACTTCCGATGCTGATAACGACAAAACTCGGTATCAGCCAGATTCTGGTGTTCTTTATCTCCGTGCCCATCTGCCTCTCCGCCTGGTTCTATTTCCTCGGATGTCTCATCGACAGATGCGCTATAAACGAAATTTGTCGGTACTGATCAAACAACCGCCTCACGCGGCGCAACTTGTATCCCGCGATTTGGATCACAGCGCGTCGCTGACTTCTCCCCGCAATCTTCCCGCCGGATACGTAAGATATTGATCTCCCTTTGCTAACCGGATACTGGTTACTGGATACTGTTACGCATGACCGAGATCGATCGCATTGCCAACCAGCTCGAACGCGGCTTCCACGGTGACGCCTGGCATGGCGATCCGCTGATGAAGATTCTCGATGGCGTGTCCGCGAAGCAGGCAGCCGCGCAGCCGATCAAGGATGCACACAGCATCTGGGAGATCGTGAACCACCTGCGCGCGTGGAAGGCGGCCGTCCCGGTTCGACTGCGTGGCGAAGCGAAGGAACTGCACGGCGCCGACGATTGGCCGCCCGTCACAGACACCAGCGATGCCGCTTGGCGAAACTGTGTCAGCGATCTTCGCCAGAAACACGAAGCGTTTATTTACGCCGTTCGCGCGTTTCCCGAGAGCAAGCTCAACGACAACGCGCCCGCTCGCGATCACAGTTACTATGTGCTGCTCCAGGGCATGGTGCAGCACGACCTTTATCATGCGGGGCAGATCGCAATTCTCAAGAAAGCAGCCAGGTAAGTGGAGAAAGTGAAAGTTGCAGTCATCGGCGCCGGATCATTCGGCAAAAACCACGCCCGCGCCTGGTCGGAACTACAAAAAGAGGGCTCCCCGGTTGAACTCGTCGCCGTCGTCGATGCCGACCTCGCCCGTGCCACCGAGCACGCCGGCAAGTACGGCGTTGCCGCCTATTCATCGGTCAAGGAATTGCTTCAGAAAGCACGGCCTGAGGCTGCTTCTGTTGCCGTCCCCACTATTCATCACGCTGCGGTCGCGCGCGAACTGATGGAAGCCGGCGTCGATGTGCTGATTGAAAAGCCGATCGCCGCCACCATCGAGCAGGCAGATGAGATCGTCGAACTCGCCGCGAAACACAACCGCGTCGGCATGGTCGGCCATCTCGAGCGGTTCAATCCCGCCGTCCGCGCGACCATTCCGCTGATCAATCACCCGATGTTCTTCGAGGTCCACAGGCTGAGCGTTTTTACGCCTCGCGCCCTTGACGTCGATGTCGTCCTCGACCTGATGATCCACGACATCGACATCGTCCTGTCGTTTGTTGACTCACCGGTGAAAGAGATTCGCGCCGTCGGTATCCCGATCCTGTCGCCGAAAGTGGACATCTGCAATGTGCGCGTGGAGTTCGAATCGGGATGCGTGGCGAATCTCACCGCCAGCCGCGTCTCGACTGAGCGCGTCCGCAAGCTGCGGTTCTTTCAGCCCAAGCAATATATTTCCGTCGATTACGGCCGCCAGGATGTGCTGGTCTTTAACGTAGGCAAGCCGGGCGCCGAATTGAAGAAAGACGAGCCTAAGAAAGATGTACCGATCGATCCGCGGCCCGGGGTCTTCGATTCCGCCGAACTCCTCGCCGCGCGGCAGGCATTTTCTGGCGCAGCCGTTCTGGCCCAAGCTGGCATCTCGATGACCAAGCCCGCCGTCGCACAAGAGGAGCCGCTGAAAGCGGAACTGAAGGCATTCCTTCGCGCCGTGCGCGAGCGCTCGCGGCCCGAAGTAACATTAGAACAAGGCCGACGCGCCCTGGCATTGGGTTTGGAGATTTTGCGCCAGGTGCAACAGCACGCCGAGAAGTTGGGGCTCCGCGGATCGACTTGAAGAGAAACAAACTTTCTGTTCGTGGGTTAGTGGTCTCCAGCGTTCGAGAGACCCTCGAATTTGCGCTGTGGTAATTCGTGCGCACTCGTGGTAGTTGCGCCACATCGGCAAAATAATTGTCCCGGGCCTAAGCTCTTTATCTGGTGTTGGTTTGGCGAGGAAAGCTGCTGCACTTTATAATTCACAATTCCTTCATTTTTCGTGATCCGAGGTCGTCTTATTCATAGCTTCCGTCTCTCGCGACTGGAACCAACTCAAGTGTGGCCGAACGTTCAAGTTGGCGGCTCCAGTCTTTCATCTTTGGTTCCGACCTGTTCTCGGCGCACGAAGCCCTTTTGGTTCTGGGTTACCAGCCTGCTGCTGGCTGTCTTCTCGTTGGGTGGCGCTGCGTTGGCGCAGCAGGAACTTATCAGTGAAATCCAGATTCACGGCAACCGGCGCATTCCCGCCGAAACCATCCGCGCACGTATGTCCTCCACCCACGCTGGCGACGTTTACGACCAGCAGGGCTTGGAGCGCGATTTCAATTCGCTCTGGAACACCGGATACTTCGAAGACCTGCGCATCGAACGCGAGCAGAGCCCGAAGGGCTGGATCATTCACGTCTACGTGAAAGAAAAGCCGACCATCCGCGAAATTCAATACGTCGGGTTGAGTTCGGTTTCCCAGTCCGACGTGCTTGACCGCTTCAAAGAGCGCAAGGTCGGGCTCACGCAGGAGAGCCAGTACGATCCCACGAAAGTGAAACACGCTGAGGTGGTGATCAAAGAACTGCTCGCCGAACACGGACGCCAGTTCGCCACCATCCGCACCGAAGTCCGGCAGATTCCTCCGGCGGCGGTCAGCGTAACCTTCAACGTGAAGGAAGGACCGAAGGTTAAGGTCGGCAACATCAAGTTCGAAGGCAACAAGAACATCAAGTCGCGGCAGTTACGCGCGGCGATGAAGAACCTGAAGCCCATCGGCATCCCACATAGTATCTTCCTTGAGAACCTGTTCGCTCGCACTTACGACGCAACCAAGCTGAACGAAGACGCCGAGCGCGTCCGCGACGCCTATCAGCAGAAGGGTTACTTCAAGGCGCTCGTTCAGGATCCGAAGACGCAGATTCGCGATACCGGCGGCGTCCGCTGGTACTTCCCCTTCAAGTCGAGCCATGGCAAAGCCGTCGACATTACCATGCCGATCGAGGAAGGCGACAAGTACCGCCTGAAGGAAATCAAGTTCACCGGATACAAGGCCATCAATAATGTCGCCGCGCTGCGGCGCTTGGTCCCGATGAAGGATGGCGACATCTTCGACGTGGAAGCGATGCGCAAGGGCCTCAAGAACCTTCGCGACGCCTACGGTCAATACGGCTACATCAACTTCACGCCGGTTCCCAACACCGATATCGACGAAGAGCACAAGACCATCACCGTCACCTTCGACCTCGATGAAGGTGCTCAGTTCTTTGTCCGCCGTATCGAGTTCAAAGGCAACACCACGACACGCGATAAGGTCATTCGCCGCGAATTGGCGCTCGAAGAAGGCGCAATCTACAACAAGAAATTGTGGGACTTGAGCCTTCTGCGCCTGAACCAGCTTGGCTACTTCGAGCCGTTGAAATCGGAAGACGAAGGCGGCGGCGATACCGAAACCAAGGTCGACAACCAGAATCACACCGTGGATCTGCTGCTGAAGGTGAAGGAGAAGGGTAAGAACTCCATCGGCCTGAGCGGCGGCGTGAGCGGCCTGGCCGGATCGTTCGTCGGCGTCAATTACTCGACGAACAACTTCCTCGGCCTGGGCGAGACGCTGAGCATTCAGGCATCGGTCGGCAACCTGCAACGCAACGTAACGTTCGGATTCACCGAGCCGTACCTGTTCGACCGGCCGTTGCAGTTCGGATTCACGGTGTTCACCAGCCGCTACAACTTCAACCAGGCGCAGCAAACGCAAATCCTCACGGGCACCGTGCTGAACCTGCCTGACAGCGTGCTGCAGTCGTTGCAGAACTTCAGCCAGTCGAGCACGGGATTCACGGTTTCAGCCAGCTATCCGCTGCACCGTTCGTTCAAGCGCTTCGGCCTGACGTATTCGTTCGACAAGACTTCGCTGACCGTATTCAGCGAGTTCTCGCGCCTGTACTTCCAGGAGTTGAACTTCAGCAACGTTTCCGGACCGAACGCGCTGGAAGGCATCATCACCAGCAAGGTGATCCCCAGCTTCTCGTTCAACACCATCGACAGCCCGCAGCATCCGCACAAGGGACACAGCTTCTACTTCAGCAGCGAAATCGCGGGACTGGGCGGAAGCGTGGCCGATGTTGAACCGGTTGTCGAATGGAAGCAGTTCATCCCGATGAAAGGATTGCATCCGAAGCTGAAGGATCCTTATTCCGGTAAACAGGCCTTTGGCTATCGTCTGCAAGCGTCGTTCCTGAGCGGTTTCGCCGGGAAAGTCGCGCCACCATTCCAGCGCTTCTATCTCGGCGGCGACACCGATCTCCGCGGCTTCGACGTGCGCTCGTTGTCGCCGGTGGCGTTCTTCACCGAAACGGTGAACTCGCCGCTGATCAACCCCGACGATCCCTGCCTCACGGGTGCGACCACCACCTGTATCGGCGTGCCGAAAGACCCGAATAATCCGCGCCAGGGTACCTACCAGGTTCCTTTGCCGGTGCGTCGCATCATTTTCCCCGGCGGCGATACATCGCTGATCGGAAACTTCGAATATCGCATTCCCATCGCCGGGCCGGTGACGCTGGCTCCATTTGCCGATATCGGTTTCAACGGCGTAATGCGCACTTCGCAGTTGCAGATCAACGATCAGCAGTTCGCGGCCTTGACCGGCGGCCTGTTCGGATGCCCGGCGCTCGATCAGAACTCGCCAACGCTGGCCTGCACCAACCAGATCGCGGGCAGCGGACTGGGCTTTAAACGCGACCTGAGCATCGTTCCGGGAACGAATTGGGTGCCCCGCATGTCCACAGGCCTGGAACTGCAGGTGATTATGCCGATTGTGAATGCGCCGTTCCGCATTTACTACGCATATAACCCTCTGCGCATGAACACCACGGCCAGCACGCCGAGCGACATTACTCGCAGCATGTTCCCGCCGGGAGAAGCAGGCAATGTAAGCTTCCAACAGGCGCAAGCGAACTTCGCTTCCGACTGGCTGTTCCGCGAGCCGCGCAAGACCTTCCGGTTCACGGTGAGCACAACCTTCTAGAAGCAGTAGAAGGAACGAAGCCCGGCACGCCAGCCGGGCTTTTTTCTTTGCTGTTAACGATGGGGTTAGTTGACGGTATAGGAAACTACGCGCCAGGTGCCGTCGCTGTCGAGTGTCGCAACGATGGTTTCGACCGCCTGTTTTTTGTTCTCGTAAGAGCTTTGATACTTCACCTGGTAATACTGTCCATTGGGCAAGCCCTTCACCGCATTGGTCGCCTTGATGTCTTTTAGCTTGCGCGATTGACGGGCGCCCAGTTGAGCGCGTTCGGCCGAAGCTTTCTTCTGCCACTCGTCAGCCGGAATCAGGTCCTGAAAGATTTTGTCGGCTTCTTTCCAGCTTTGGTTGTACTGCCCGTCATCGACCAGCACGATCCATTGCTCGGCGGCGAATCGGGCTCGATCTTCAGCGGCCTGGGCCATCGCCACCTGGGCGGCAAGCAACAACAGCATCGGAAGAATGATCGCAAACTTGCGCATCGCGTTCCCGTCCTCAAACTTAATCTGGCTGCATTCTATTGCGGATTCCGAAGGATAGCCGCAGGAATTGGGCTCGTCAACGATAAGCGAGTGCAGATTTGGGAATGCCGGCTTTCGAGAGGAGTTCGAACGATTACTTTGCGCTCAATTCGCGCTTGACGATTTCGCTGACGACCTTCCCGTCGACGCGCGCTCCGCCGAATTTTGCCATTGTGTTCTTCATCACCGTGCCCATGTCTTTCATGGTCGGTGATCCCATTTCGGCAATGGTGGCCTTCACGGTCGCCGTAATCTCAGCTTCGCCGAGCGACTTGGGCAAATAGCCTTCGATGATGACGATCTCGGCCGCTTCCTTGTCGGCGAGTTCCTGACGGCCGCCCTTGGTGAAGGCGTCGATCGAGTCCTTGCGCTGCTTGATGAGCGTATTGAGCACGGCCATCGCCTCTTTGTCGTCGAGGGGCGCACGCTTGTCGATCTCTTTGTTCTTGAGCGCCGACTTCACCATGCGCAGTGTCGAAAGGCGATGTTCTTCGCGGGCCTTCATAGCCTGGGTTACATCCTGATTGATCTGGTCAACGATGCTCATGGTGGGCTCCAGGGGTTCGAACGGTCATTATAGAGGTTGAGGGGGAGTGCTTGAGACTGTAATGTTCTTCCACTGCTCAGATGCTCTTTGTCATCACGAGGCTGAGAGAAGCGAAGCCGAGGGATCTGCAGTCACATGTGCGTGGCTTTGTCATCACAAGCCGCGAGGGATCTGCAGTCTCTGCTGTCTTCGCCGAACGTTTCCCTCAACACAACCGCATACGGTAGTATCAAATGTTCACTCCCGAGGTCATCATGCTGAAGAAGAATCGCCTTTTTACCCCAGGCCCGACGCCATTGCTTCCCGCGGCAGCGCGCGCCATGGCCAGCGCCGACATTCATCATCGCACTGCCGATTTTCGTGCGCTTTATCAGCGCGTTCTGGCCGACCTGAAGACGTTCGTCGGAACGCAGAACGACGTTTTGCTGCTGGCGGCTTCTGGAACAGGCGCGATGGAAGCATCGATTTCGAACCTGACCTCGCCTGGAGATCGCGTGATGGTGATTACCGCCGGCAAGTTCGGCGAGCGGTGGCGCGATCTGGCGAAAGCCTTCAGCTGCCAGGTGGATCTCGTAGAGGCGCCTTATGGCGAGACGGTTTCGCCCGAACTTGTGCGCGCCAAGCTCACTCCCGAAACGCGCGTGGTATACATGCAGGCGACGGAGAGTTCGACCGGCGCGCGTCACGACGTCAAGGCGATCGCCAAGCTGGTCAAAGGCAGCGACACGCTGCTGGTGGTGGACGCGATCACCGGGCTCGGCACCACGCATTTCGACGTGGATGGCTGGGGCATCGACGTGATCATCGGCGGATCGCAGAAGGCGCTGATGATTCCCCCAGGACTCGCCTATCTTTCCGTAAGCGATCGGGCGTGGAAGCGCGCGGAGACCGCCAAACATCCGCGTTACTACTTCGACCTTCGCAAGGAGCGCAAATCCGCGGCCAAGGGCGAATCGTCATTCACGCCCGCCACCTCGCTGATTGTCGCTATGGCCGCCGCTTTTGATTACATCCGCGAAAACGGCAACGGCGATCTGGCGAAGGGGCGCGAGCGGCTTGTCAACAACGCTGAACTGGCAGCCGCCATGACGCGCGCAGCGGCGAAGGCACTTGATCTCAAGCTGTTTGCCGCATCCAGCCCGGCAGCGGCCCTGACGGCCATCGTTCCGCCCGACGGACTCGACTCCAGCGAGATCGTGAAGCGTTTCCGTGACCAGTTTGCCGCGGTCGTCGCCAACGGCCAGGGAGACATGAAAGGTCAGCTCTTCCGCATTGCGCACATCGGCTACTACGACTACCTGGACACGATCGGCATCATCGCCGCGCTCGAGCAGATCGTAGCCGAACTGAAGGCGGGCCACATCGAGTTCGGATTTGCCGTCCGTGCCGCGCAGGAGGTGTTCGCCAGCGCGAAATCGGAGAAGGTGGTAACCGCTTAAGGAAGCTGGATATCTGAATAGCTGGTTATCTGTTCTTTGGACCATCAGGGATATCTCGCTGTCCGGACTAGCGAAATATTGGCTCGGGTACCTCTAAAAATTTCCCGGAAATCGGCTGTTCGTCAGATAACCAGATATTCAAATGATCTGATATTCAGATCTGGATGGTCCGATGAAAATTGTTGTTGCCGAGAAGGTTTCGCCTGCCACACTCGCGGTCTTCCGCGAACAACCCGATTGGCAGGTCCTCACCGCGGACCAGGTGGAAGGCCGGCTTGCGCTGGAACTCGCCGATGCCGATGCCCTGATCGTTCGTTCCGGTATAAAAGTAACATCATCGTTACTCGAAAATGCCGGACAGCTGCGCGTGATTGGCCGCGCCGGCATTGGCGTAGATAACATCGATCTCGAAGCCGCCACCCGCAAGGGCATCGCTGTGATGAACACGCCCGGCGCAAACGCCGTCGCCGTCGCTGAACATACCCTCGGCCTGATGCTCTCGCTGGCGCGCCACCTGCCACGCGCAAACGAACTGACTAAAGCCGGCAAGTGGGAAAAGAAATCGCTCGAAGGCACGGAACTTCGTGGCAAAGTGCTGGGCATCCTCGGCCTCGGGCGAATCGGCATGGAAGTTTCTCGCCGCGCCCGCGCCTTCGGAATGACCTGCGTGGCCTACGATCCGTTTGTATCGGCAGAGGTGGCGCGGGATAACGGAGTCGATCTGCGCAGTCTCGACGACGTGCTTGCCGGCTCCGACTACCTCACTTTGCACCTGGCTCTCACGCCGCAGACCCACGGTTTTGTCAGCGCGGCAACCATCGCCAAAATGAAAAAAGGCGTACGCATCCTGAACTGCGCTCGCGGAGAACTGATCGACGAGCAGGCGCTCTGCGATGGCCTCGCCGGCGGTCAGATCGGTGGCGCAGCGCTCGACGTCTTCCCGCTGGAACCCCCTGTCAATTCGCCGCTGCTCAAGTTCGATAACGTCATTGTTACGCCGCACATCGCCGGGTCGACCAAAGAAGCCCAGGAAGCCGTCGGTGTGCAGATCGCACAGCAGGTAAAGGAATATCTCGCCCGCGGTGTGATCCAGAACGCGGTCAACATTCCGTCGGTCAGCTACGAGGAGTACGTCGACATGCAGCCGTTCCTGGTGCTCGCCCAACGATTGGGCGCATTCCTGGTGCAATCGATTGGGACGGAAGCGGGTGTGAGCGAGATCGCGTTGCGCTACAAGGGACGCATCGCCGGATGGAAGACCCAGCTACTGCGAAATGCCGCCACAATGGGCGTTTTACACTCGATGCATGCCGGAGAAGCCAATCTGGTGAACGCCGAAGCCATCGCCGAATCGCGAGGCATTCGGGTGAAGGAATCAGCGAAAGAGAAAGCCAGCGGCGCGGCCGGAGACGTGATCTCGATCGCCCTGAAAACCATGAACGGCGAACACACCGCTGCCGGAACTGTGCTGCACGGCACTTCTCCCCGACTGCTGCAATACGAGGAAATTGATATCGAGGCGCCACTGGAGCGCGACCTGCTGTTCCTGCGCAACAAAGATGTGCCAGGTGTCGTCGGACGCGTAGGGACGATCCTCGGCGAGCACCAGGTCAACATCGCGAACTTCTCGCTGGGCCGCGCCGATGTGCGCAAGTTCGCCGCCTCAAGTACGGCGGCGAATGAAGCCTCAGGGAATGAACCCGCACAGCAGGCAGTAGTGGTCGTCCAGGTAGATTCACGCGTCCCGGAACACGCGTTGGCAGAGCTGCGGAAGATTCCAGCGGTAACAGTGGCTCGGGCTATCCGGATGTAACATTCCATTGGCTGCACCACTTACTTTCAGCAAATCCAAGCGACTCAAGATCACAAACAGAAAAGCCGCCCTCACAAGGGGCGGCTCTTCCAACCGGGGAACGAAAACTCTATTTCGGCGTGGCCTTCTGCGCGGCAGGCGTTGCCGGACGCGGAGTAGCGGTCGAAGACCGCGGCGTCGCGCTCGGCGCTGCTGGGGTGCTGGCCGGAGCCGGCACGTTCGACTGCGCGTTGTAGGCGTCCGCGATTTCCTTAGTCACGTCGATATTCGCCGCCGCCCACAGAACCGGACTCTGGGGGTTCGAGACGTCGAGGATGGCAACGTAGCCGTTCGACTTGGCGTACTTGTCGATCACGTCCATCAGCTTGCCGCCGATCTTGTTGACGATCTCGCCCTGTTGGCTCTGGAAGTCCTGCTGGGCATCTTCGAGATTACGCTGCAGGGTCTTCGACTTGCTGTCGATATCTTTCGCGAGCTTGTTCTTCGCGTCTTCGTTCAGCTTGTCGCCTTGGGTGCTGAGCTGCTTCTTGAGGTCTTCCACTTCTTTGGAAAGATTCTGCAGTTCCGAGCGCTTTGGTTCGAACTTCTTTTCCAGGTTCCCCAAGTCCTGCTTGCCTTCATTGGTGAGCAGAATGGCCTGCTGGACATTGATGATGCCGACTTTGGTGGTCACCGAGGCGGGAGCCGACTCAGGCGCGGGCGAAGCATTGCCCGTCTGGGCAAATGCAGTCACGGACAACAGGGCGAGGGGCAGGACAAAACGTGCAAGGGTGCGTTTCATGTGGTTGTTTCTGAACTCCTTAGAATCCTTCCGGGAACTCGAATCGCTTTCGGCGAAGGCCCCACCAGTCCCAGTAGTGGCCTCGAAAGAAATTTCCGGTATACGGAATGGCATGATAATTATAGGTGCGCCCCCTACCAGCGTCAAACCCCACCCAAAATTGGTTGCCCGAAAATCGAGTCTTTCAGGCGGAAATATTCTATCTTTAGGGCCATGCCCCTAGCCTGGCTCGTCGAATGTAAAACCTGCCTGCAGCGCTTCGCGGTACGTCTTCGCGAGCGCGCCAATGGCAAGAGCACCGATCAACTGGCGCCCCACCAGTCCATGGGCAGTTTTGAATGCCCGCACTGTCACGACACACACGATTACACGACTGACGACTTCATCCCCGGCGAAGGACGCCCTCACTCGTAGGTGTCAGTTCTTCGCGAACGCCTCTGACCAGACTTCCCTACTTCCCTACGACCCCCAACCCTGTGATGACCGCCGATTCTGCCCGATCAGCGTGACCATCCGGTTCGTGCGGTCGATCACATCGCGGCTTTCCTTCCGCCTCTATACTGCGCTCGCCTCTGGGAAGCCCATCATCGTGGGCTCCGCTTTGGCCAAAGCTGCTGTCGTTATTCTTTTGGAGGCGAAGTGAAAAACGTCATCCGTATTTTTGTTGTGATTCTCGGGCTTATGCTGGTTGTGGCCGTTTGCGCGTATGCAGCCGAGACAGCCCCCGGGACCGTGATCCTGAAAGGCGCGCCCATGGGCGGCGTGAAGTTCGACCACAAGGCGCACGCCGGCATGACCAAGTGCGACTCCTGCCATCATGCTTCGAAGCCGGAAAAGCCTCTGGCGTCGGCGCATCAAAACTGTCAGGACTGCCACACCACCACCGCCACGGCGCCCATGAAGACGAAGGCGCAGGCCGCGTTCCACAATCCGACCGCGACCGCGGGCACCTGCATCGATTGCCACAAGGCGGAAAACGCCAAGGGCAAGAACGCGCCGACGAAGTGCACCGAGTGTCACCAGAAAGCTAACAGCTAGTATTGCTTCCTCGCTCTGCGCGTCGCTGCGGCGGCGCGCTTTTTTGTTCCTCTGAAATCGTAGTGTTCCTGCAACCCGTGGTGAGATGATGACGAGGTGAGATTCGAAACCCTTTCCGTTCATCCCAATGAACGAGACGAGCATGCGGGTGCTCGTCCCGTGGTCGATGCCATTTCGCTTTCCACCATTTATGAGCGTCATGCCGGCGGCGACTACCCCGAAGGTTATAGCTACACGCGCGCGTCGAATCCGAATCGCACGGAATTGGAACGCGCGCTCGCTCATCTGGAGGGTGGCACAGAGGCCGCGGCCTTCTCTTCGGGATCGGCCGCCACCAACGCGGTCTTCCAGTCACTTGGCCCCGGCGACCACGTCATCTGCGCCGACGGGTTTTACGGCACCAGGAACCTGCTGCAAACGGTGTTTAAGGACTGGGGTCTGGCCGTCACGCTGCTCGACACTTCTGTCGCCGCGAACGTGCAGGCGGCGATCCGCCGCGAAACAAAGCTGGTGTGGATCGAGACGCCGACCAATCCCATGATGCGGGTGACCGACATCCGGCGTGTGTGCGAGATGGCCCGACAGGCGGGCGCGACCTCCATCGTCGATAACACGATCGCCAGCCCAGTGCTGCAGCGGCCACTCGAACTCGGCGCCGACATGGTGATGCACTCGACGACGAAGTACCTCGGCGGACATAGCGACATCCTCGGAGGCGCGATTATTGCCCGCGCCAAATCGCCTCTGTTTGAACGAATCGGCCAATTGCAGAAAATCGCCGGTGCCGTTCCTTCGCCTTTCGAGTGCTGGCTTTTGATGCGCGGTATTCGAACGCTTGCGTTACGCGTGCGCACACAGTCGTCGAACGCGTTGCATATCGCGGAATTCCTGGCGAAGCATCCGCGGGTGGAAAGCGTTTTGTACGCCGGATTGACCTCTCATCCCGGGCACGACATCGCCGCACAGCAGATGCGGCCCGGCTTCGGCGGGCTGCTTTCATTCCTGGTGAAGGGCGACGACAAAGACGCGCTCGCCATGACCGCACATCTGAAGGTCATTACTCGCGCCACCAGCCTGGGGGCCGTGGAAACGACGATCGATCACCGCTATTCCGTCGAGCCTCCGGGAACAACGACACCGAAGAACCTGTTGCGTTTGTCGGTCGGGATCGAACACTACGAAGACTTGATCGACGACCTGGATCAGGCGCTGAATCGGATGTAAGCTAGGCGTTCGCTTCAGTCGGCGGCGGATCGGAGACCGTCGCCACCTTCAATCCCCGGCGCGTCTTGCGCAGACGATCAGCAATCACCAGCGTGCTGGTCCAGACCAGCGCGGCCAGATAACCGGCGACGACGTCGCTTGGATAATGCACGCCGAGGTAGATTCGCGACAATCCAATCGAAAGCACCAACAGAGCCGCCGCGATCCAAACGACTATTCGCAACCAGAGCGATCGAACGCGAGCGTTAATAAGCCCGGCCAACGTGCCATAAAAACAGAGCGAGAACAGCGAGTGCCCGCTCGGGAAGCTGTAGCTGTGCGGCGCCACGCCAAAAAACGGCACTGGACGCGGGCGATGGAATCCGTACTTCAAAGCCACGCTCAACACACTGGCGCCGGCAAGCGAGATCACCAGCCACACCGCCGCGCGCTTCCACCCTTTTACGAGGAAAACGATGATCGCAACGACAAAGGCGGCGAACAGTCCGGGCGAACCGAGTTCCGTCACAAACTTCATGAACGACGTAACCGCGGGTGAAGCAAAGCCGTGCACCCACATGCGAACGCCCATGTCGAACCGCGCAGTGGCGCCTTCGAGCATCTCCTCGGCCAACCATGTAAATAAGGAGAGCGAGCCCACTGCCACGGCAAGGCTCAGCAGCAGAACCGCACTGATCAGCCCAACCGGCTTGGGGGCTTGTTCCGGATCGTTGAGATAAAGCCGCGTGATCGCCATTCTCTATCGCACGCCAGCCGCGGATTGTTTGCGCGATTTTGTCGACGTCGTCTCCTCGATCAGCGAATCGAGTTTCGCCAGCAGCGCCGAATTATCTTGCCTCGGGTACTTGGCGAGGTTCTCGCGATATTGATCCAGGTTGAACAGAAAAGAATCGACCTTCTCTTTGTCGAGCTCTTCCCAGTAGGCGCCGTACCCGGTTTCGCCGATATAGTAGGCGTTGAAAATCTGCTCGAATTGGCTCTTGACCGGTACCGCGAGATAAGGCTTCCCGAGGTGCAGCGCTTCGCTAATCAACGAAAACCCTGAGTTGGCCACAATCGCTTTCGCGGACAGCAGGTCACGCATGAACCCGTCGAGCGACGGCTTCTTAAAGGTTACGTTCTGCTCTTGCCCTTCGCGGCCGAAGCCATAGGCGATGAACTTCATGCGAACCTTCTTCAGCGTTTCGATCAGCTCTGACGATGGCGCCGTTACGTACACCAGCACGTGATCGCCGGCGGTCGGTTTCGCCTCGAGAATCTCGCGCCGCAGGATTGGCGGAAACAGAAATGACTTCTTCTTGCGCACCGGCGCATCGAAGAACGAAATCATCAGGTAGGCATCGGCTTTGGGCGTCATCAGCTTCGTCACGAGTTTCGCGGCCGCGGCGTCTTTGCGATATTTCTTCGGGTAGCTGACTTCGCAATTGGTCATGGTGTGCTGGTTGTCGATGGCGATCACCGGCAGCCCAAGCCTGTGTCCAACTTTGCACGAGAGCGGCTCGAAATCCGTGACCACGGCATCGATGGCCCACTTTTCGCACAGACGCGTGAGTTCGCGGATGCTCTTCGCCGCCTTGGGCACCGCGAGCAGATTCTTCGCGACGGTCTTTTTGTAACGGACACGGTTGTTGACGTACTCGATCCGCAATCCGTAGATCTCCGTCACTTCGAAATCGCCACCCAGGTTTTTCAGTCCGCGATCGAACGAGACGACATGCAGGGTGTGCCCCTGGCTCCGCAGGTGCGAAAGCACTTCCTTGGCTCGCGTGGAATGTCCTGCGCCTTCGCCGTTCACGCCATAAAGAATATTGGCCATTTTTCGGAGTATATCCCGCGCCCACTTGAAACTTGAAACCAGAAACCGGAAACTAGATTACTTATGGCTACCACGACCGAGCTACCCGCAGCGGTGCGGGCGAAGTACGAGCCTGTAATCGGGCTCGAAGTTCACGTGCAACTGCTCACCGACACGAAGATCTTCTGCGGCTGTTCGAACAAGTTCGGAGCGCCGCCGAATACCAACGTCTGCCCGGTCTGCCTCGGGATGCCGGGCGCGCTGCCAGTCCTAAATCGCAAGGCCGTGGAATATGCGACGCTCGCCTCAATGGCAATAGGCTGCCGCGTGAACGAGACTTCCATCTTCGCGCGCAAGAACTATTTCTATCCTGACCTGCCCAAGGGCTACCAGATTTCGCAGTACGACAAGCCGATCGGCGAGTTCGGCCATATCGATATCGAAATCGACGGCCGCAAAAAGCGCATCGGCATCACGCGCCTGCACCTGGAAGAGGATGCCGGCAAGAGCCTGCACGAAGGATCGGCCGAGTACACTTCGCTCGACCTGAACCGCTGCGGCACCCCGCTCTGCGAGATCGTCAGCGAGCCCGACCTTCGCTCGCCCCAGGAAGCATACGAATACCTGGCCAAGCTGAAGGAGGTCATCCTCTTCACCGGGGTCAGCGATTGCAACATGGAAGAAGGGTCGCTGCGCTGCGACGCTAACGTTAGCGTTAGACCGGTCGGCCAGAAAGAATTCGGCACCAAGGCGGAAGTGAAGAACGTCAATTCCTTCCGCTTCGTTCGCGAGGCGCTGGAATACGAAATCGAGCGCCAGATCGGCCTTTTGGAGTCAGGCGAAAAGGTGCAGCAGGAAACGCGCCTCTACAATCCCGACCAGGGCCGAACCTACGCCATGCGCTCCAAGGAACGCGCCCACGATTATCGCTACTTCCCTGAGCCGGACTTGCTTCCGCTCGTTGTTGATACCGCGTTCCAGGCGAAAATTCGCGGCACCATGCCCGAGTTGCCGGACGTCCGCCGCGAACGCATGGTCGCCGAGTACGGCATCACCACATACGACGCCGGCGTGCTGACATCGTCAAAAGCACTGGCCGATCAGTTCGAAGAGGCAGCGCGAGGAGCGAAGAGTCCGAAGCGCGTTGCCAATCTCGTGCAGAGCGAACTGCAAGGCCGCCTGAAAGCGAAAAACCTCGCCATCGAACAGTCGCCGATCTCGATGAAGGGCGTCGCCATGTCTGCCGACCTTGTCGAGACTGGCGCGATCAGCGGAAAGATCCTCAAAGACCTCTATGACCGCAGCTTCGAAACCGGCGAGGACTTCCCCGTAGTTTACGAGCGTGAAAAGCCGCAGCAGATCTCGGATACCGCGGCGATCGAGAAGATCATCGACGAGGTGATCGCCGCCAGCCCCAAGCAGATCGAGCAGTACCGCGCCGGCAAGGTAACGATGAAAGGCTTCTTCGTCGGACAGGTGATGAAGGCCACCAAGGGCCAGGCAAATCCGGCAGTGGTGAATGAGCTGTTGGATAAGAAACTTTCAAGCTAGTCGCGACGGAAGATCTGCAGCACTTCGACCTTCCCCACGATATTCCGGTTGAATTCCTCCAGTCTCTCCGCGGGAATCCAGTACTCCGTGTGTTCGCGATCGCCGACTTGCTTCACAGGAAATTGCTTCAGATAATCGGCGTTGACCGCGAATCGCAGCACATAGCCCACATATCCCGAGCGTTCGTCCTTGGTATTCCAATCGCGAGCAATTTTTTCCGCGTATTGCTGGTTGGTCACCGGATAAAAGATTGGCTGCTCGGGAAGCCGTGGCGGGAACGCAGTCATGCCCGACGCTTCGATCAACTTCATCTCAACTTCGCCCACCGGACGAAAGAGAATCACGGTCTGTTCGCTCATCGCCGACATTTTAGCTACTTCGCGGCCGGCTGTTCCTGTTTCACCTGTTCCGGGTGCCACGCCTTCAGCTGATCTAACTGCGTGAGCACCTTCTTCCAGTCATCCTTGTTCTTTTTGGTTTCGATCGGCAGGTCGAGGTTGGAGTAGAAATCAATGATCTCCGCGCGCATATCAGGAGTGACCGTGCTGAACTTGTTCTGCGCGAGCTGATCCAGAATCTTCGCGTACGTCTCATCCGTGAGCGTGTACTGCGCCGGACCCGTGGGTTTGCCGGTATCGAAGTTCAGATTCACCAACGTCAGTTCCCCGGCGCCGAGTTGCTTGAGTTCGGAGTGGTAACGATCGATGGTGCGATTGATGCTCTTGAAGTAGAGATCCATCGTTTGCGGCGTCGGCGACTGGAACGCCAGCGCCTTGAACGGCCCAACCTTCGGCACGATCTTCAGAAACCAAGCCAGGATTCGCGTGCCCACGCCAGGGCGCTTGTACGTCGTGCCCCATTCCTTTTCGTAGTCCGCGCGCTTCACGTGATACAAAAAAATCTTCTTCGACGTGTCCCACTTCTCTGGCGAATTGGGGTCCTGTTTCACCAGCTTCGCCACCTGCGTCATCTTCGGGATCACGCTGCTCACCGACCAACGGTAGGTCCCGATCGCCAGGTCTTCGTGCGCGATCACCTGTTTGAACTCGATCCCATACACCTTCGGAACCACACGTTCCAACAGGCTCTGCGCCACTTCGAAGCCAATGAAGTCGTGATACTGGTCCGGCGCGTAACGCTGTTTCGCGACCTGGATCACGTCGAACCCGAACTCCACTCGCAGGTGCGCCGCAGGATTCTCGGCGTACGTAACGCTGTTCCCGTACTTCTTGCGCAGCTTCGGAAACTCAATGGCCACCGAAGCGTTCACCGCCGGATGGCCTTCGGTGTCGGCCGCATAATGCGAAAGCGCACCCAGGGCGAAGGCATACTCGTTCGGGTCCTGGCTCTCTCTGATCAACTCGATAACGAAATCGCCACTGCGCACATAGTGCGCGAGATCGCTGAACTCCTTGCTGCCGAATGGATAGTAGCCCAGGTCCTGGATCACCGCGCCGCCGTACGCATACGCATGCGCCTTGCGCAGGTCGTCTTTCGTCATGTTAGGGAAGCGCTTCAGCAACAGCGGGCGGATTCCGTCGTTCCACTCCATGTCGACGATTTCTTCGTGGGTGAGTACGGAATAGGCGTGCAGGCTCACCGCGCTCGCAAGCAGCAAAAACAGGATCAGCAGTAATCGTGCCGGGCGCGGCGGATAGTTTTGTGTCATGCCGGGTAAAAACGAAATAGCGAAACCGTCTATTCTCAGATTCCAGCAGCACGCCTTAGGGTTGGCCCACAGCGAAAAGCCGCTGCCAAACTGAGAAAATGCCCTTTGCAATCAACCCGCGTTTCTCTGCCTGTTCGAACCCGTTTCCAGAAAAAATCGAGGCCGCCCGTGAGCGGCCTCTGACAATCGACGTGGTTCGGTATCAATGACCGTGCTTCGACACCGGCGGCAGAGTCAGCAGCCACGCGCCCAGGCCGTGCGAAGCTGCGTACAGCTTGCGGTCTTGGGGAACGATGGTGAGGCTCGGCACCTCGACGTTGGGCATGCCGCCCGCCGCTAACACCCAACTCGGAGTATCGTCGGCATCGAGCCGCAACACGCCGTAGTCGGTGGAGACATAAAGGTCTCCGCTCAGGCTGTCGTACGCCACCGAGTTTAGCGGCACGTCGCCCAGGTCGTAGTCGCGGTTCACCCATGTTGCCGTTCCTGCCTTCGGGTCGTACGTGACTTCAAACACGTGGCCGGGAATCGACCCCGTCGTAGCGTTGAAGCCGTTGTACACGATCCACGCATGATTGGCGTTTGCCGGATCCACCGCGATTTCACTGATGTAACGATTGGGGCTCGTCGCGATATCGATCCGCGTGAACGACACCGACGTTTCGGGTTCGGCATCTGCGTTCTTTGAAATGAAGACGCGTCCCACCGACGTTGCTGTCCAAAGTGTCGAAGTATCGTTCAACCCGCGGCGAACCGTAGCGACATCGCCGCCCGCACGGTCTGCGCCGTAGTCGCTGCCGGTCATTTGGCCGGCAGAAGACGGATCCCCCAGCTTCACCCAGTCTCCGCACTCAACCGCGAAGACGCCGGTGAATTCGTTGCAGTTCGCTCGGAACTGGTCGATCGTCTCGTTGCCGACACCGTCCGTCTTCGTTCTCCAGACATGCCCAGTTCCTACGTACATGGTCTTGCTGACAACCGGATCGGAGATGATCGGGACGTAGAACTGCTGCGCCTCGGTCAGGTAGATCGGATCGGCGATCCAGTTCCAGTCGGCCGTGTTCCCCTTCTGGAAGTTCACGTCCGGAGAAGCGTCGTAATAAGTATGGAAACGGAATTTCGAGTTCTTTATGTCAAAGCCCGATTGGCCTCCGTCGCCATCCATCGTCAACAGCCACTCCGTGGTGTTGCCGTAGTTCTCCCACGTTCCGTTGTCTTGCGTTCCGCCCTGCAGGTCGGTGGAATCGAATGGATCGACCGACAGGCTCTGGAACTGCAGCGTGGTCAGACCACGGTTCATGCTGTGTAACTCTGTCGGTACACGCGACAGCAGTTGCTGGCAGCGGGTCAGAGGATCGCCGGTCAGTCCGCGCGATGCGCATCCGGCAGAGACGTCCGCAAAATGACCGCTGGACCGCATCATTCCGCCGTCGCCACCTTCCCAGAACTGGTACGGGTTCCCGGGATTCACGACCAGGAAGTGTTGGTCGGGGTGCAGCCCATTCGGATGAACCGGATCCGAGGCGTCCATCGTCATGTCGGTGAACGTCTGGCCACCGTCGGTCGAGAGAACGACTCCGCGGCCGTTGGAGATGCCGCCAGTCTCGCCGTACTCGTACGCTCCGCCAACATAGACTACGTCCGGATATCCCGCCGGGCTGTTCACGAGCTGGTCGTACCAGCACTGCGAGGTACACAGGTTAAACGCGCCGTATCCGGGATCCGAAGGATGGCTGCTCGACAACTGCGTAAACGTCGGCGTTCCCGTAGCCACGTTGTCGGCCCGGTAGAACGCGGCATTGTTGGCGCCATCGTTGCCTTCCTGCAGGTACATGCGCGTCTTACCGTCAGCCGTCTTGTTCACCGCAAATTCCGGCCGCGTCGTTGTATCGGCAGAGTTAAGGGAGGCTTTGATCTGCGTCCAGGTGGTGCCGCCGTCGTTCGAGCGCCATACGCCGCGAGCGTAGGAACCCGCATACACCGTATTCGGATCGCTGGGGTCAATCAGCACACGGCGCACGCCGCGTGGTGAGCAGGGCGTCGTGTTGAGCGCATCGCTCGCCAGGCTGCAGGTCGTGGGATCGGCCGAACCGTTGTGAATGAACGTCCAGGTCGCACCGCCATCGGTGGACTTATACAGTCCCCACTGCGCCGCGCCCGGAACCAGCGTCACGCCCCCGCCGTCCGTCGAGTTCAGGCCCCGAACGCCACGCGTGGTCCCGACATAGATCGTCTTGGGATCGCCCGGCTTAATCACGATCGTTCCAATCGACCGTCCGTTGAACACCGATGATCCGAGCGGACCGGTCCAGGTAAATCCCCCGTCGCGAGACTTATACAAGCCGACTCCGGCGCCGGAATCCGCACTCGCATTCGCTTCGCCGGTTCCGACATAGATGGTGTTTCCAAATGGATCGTTCGGATCGACCGTGATAGCCCCGGTGTCATTCGTGCCGAACGGCGAAGCCAGGTACGTCCAGTGAATCGTGTTGTCGAGTGCGTTGTCCGTACGCCAGACGCCTCCCCCGGCTGGTCCCGCCCAAAGACGGCAAAAACCAGGCACGCAGAAGTTTGAGATGGCCAGCGCCGGAGTTCTGCCACCCGCCGGATAAGCGTTCGGCACGTAACTGGTGTAGGTGCGGAACTGATTCAAAGGATAAAGCGCGTAGCTGGGGCCAACGCTCACCCACTGGCTGTTCTGGTGACGGCCGTGATTGAACGGGCGCCCGAAAATCGTTTGGACGTGAGAGCGCAACGTGACAAACCGCTGCAGAGGAATGTCTGTCCCCGGATACGCCTTGAACATGAAAGCTTCTTCTTCCGGAGTTCCCGGCCCCGAGAGGCCATTGTTTCCCGGTACCATGCGGCGAAGCTTTTCCATGTGATCGGCCAGTGCTTTGGGCCGGCCTTCATTCTGGTCTTCATCCTGTTCTGGGTTCTTGGTGGCGAGAGCCTTGGTTTGGCTTTTCTTTGAGTTTGTTTTTTTCTTGGAAACGGTCGGCACGTTGGCAGCCATCACCAATCCGGCTGCCAATAAAAGACACACGAATACTCGACACAGGAACTTCATCGTTACACTCCTTGTGATCAATGGTCCCGAGCGCAATGCGTCGCCTGTCCGCGTACACGCAGATTTGTCATGCTCGATCTGTCGCGAGATGGAACGGTTCAGGCATACTGCACTGCTGGAAGAGAAGGTTGGCGCACCCCGCGCCTTCCCGAACACACGTCGCCCGGAAACCTCTCTCAAATGCGGCTACATACGATAGCTCTCTTTGAACGTTTGTCAATCGAGAGTTCCAGTTTTCTCGCGCTCGTCCCTACAGATGAGACTTATGTATCGAAACGAACCGCAACGCCGAGAGAATCGGCACTTGGTCAGCAACTGATTAAGGAATTGTTACTTTCGTGATGCACTAGGGATATTTTTTTACCCTCGAATTAAATGTCTAGACTATCTTTACGTTTCGAACCACGACGTTCGAAGCTGGCAAACGTCTTCCAAGGATCCCCCATGAGCGGCTCGAAGATTCTTATTTCGCTGACCACGAAAGATAACGATTACCAGCGCGCGCAAGCCGTCGCCGTCGACACCATCGCCAGAAAGATGGGCGCGGCTATCGAAATCATCTACGCCGACAACGACCCCGTGAATCAGAGCCAGCAGATTCTGAGCGCCATCCAAAAGAAAAATCACGATATCGATGCTGTCATCACCGAGCCGGTCGGCACCGGAATGATGCAGGTTGCTGAAGCCGCCGTGAAGGCCGGAATTTCCTGGGCTGTGCTCAACCGCGAAATCGACTACGCCTCGCGATTACATGCGGCATCGGGCTTGTCAGTCTTTGAAGTCAGCGTAGACCAGGAAGTTGTAGGTCACATCCAGGCCGCGCAGATGGCTAAGCTCTTACCGAGCGGGGGAACCGTTCTATTCATCGAAGGCCCGGCGGCCCATAGCGCTGCCAAGCTTCGTTTGCAGGGCACGCTGGCAAAAAAACCCGCCAACGTCGAACTGAAGATCTTGAAAGGCAACTGGACTGAAGAAAGTGGCCATCGCGCGGTTGCTTCCTGGCTGAAGCTGAGCACCTCAAAGAGCGCCGGATTTGCAGCCGTGGTCGCGCAAAATGACGCCATGGCCGTGGGAGCACGAAAAGGTTTTTCCGAATTGAACGATCCCAACGAACGTTCCCAGTGGTTGTCGTTTCCTTTTATTGGCTGCGACGGCCTGCCCGAAACCGGACAGCAATATGTCCGCCGCGGACTGCTGACTGCGACAGCCGTCTGCCCCGCGGTTGCTCCCATCGCACTCGAGATGTATTTGAAAGCCAAGAGATCGGGCGCCACCATCAGCGATCGCACCTTGGCTCCTCCCACATCATTCCCTGCCATCGAGACTTTGAAACCAATGCCTGCCGCGTTGAAGTCACACGCTTAGGCTCTGCCGGGCTGACAGGCTCAGGGCACGACCTCCTGCATGCGATTCGCTTACCTCGCCTGAACCGTCTCACATTCTGCGCGACCGGTCGTGATTCTTAAGATCGCATTCGCGATCATGCAGCCTTTTTCTTTTCCTGTTCCACCCGGACGTGCATCAATTCCTTCGCTCGATTCAGAACCTTCAGCCGCGATTCCGGCAGGTTCTTCCCCGCTCGATTGATGTAGAACGACAGCATCCGCATGCCGGAACTCACGCCCTTCGGCGACACCTTCTTCGACGCCAGCGTGCGCGCGATCGTTTCCGCATCTTTCTTGAAGAGCCCTTCCGGTGGATGTGTCGCGTCAGACGTCGCCGTAACCTCCGCCGACCAGCGGCGCGTGGATCCAGCTTTGTGCGATTTGAACTTTGTCGACTTCGAACTAGCCGATCGAGACTTCGTTGCCTTTGCCATACGAGGATTGGATGTGAGTTATGCCCCAGCGTTTGCGTTCGCCTGCCGCCCGCATTTCGTCCTCTAATCTGTTTTCCCGAAATTAGCTCCTCGCAAGGCTAGGGCGCAATCGGCCGCGGGCGCTTTCTCTGGATGCCGAAAGAACTCGGCAGCCATCTCCTGCCCGCAACGGAAGAAACCGCCCGTGTGGCTGCGTCCGCGAAACTCCACAAAGTACGCGTGGCTCAACGATCCAAGGAGCTGTTGTCCCCACATCGGCGGTGTGTCGGGATCGAACTCGCCCGCGAAGATGAGCGTCGGCGCGTCGCTCTTCACCGACTGATTCTCCAGCGCCGGAGCGGCAGGAACCTTCCACGCGTCGCAAACTTCCGGTGGAAGTGTTCCCATATCGACGCCTCCGAAGCCGAACGCCGGCGAAACCTGTTGCTCGATCAGTTTGCGATCTTCGAATGGAAACTCCTCGCTGCACCAGATTGAATACCGAAGTCCCCAGGAAAATGCGGACCCGTCGCCCAAAGTCATCTTGGCCAAGGTGGCCAGCCGGTCGTATTTTCCGTCGTACGCCTCGGCAATGATCGCCGGTAATTCGGGTATGTTTCTTGGGCTGTGAAGTCCGTTGTAAATAGCGTTCACGACTTCCGCACCCTGGACGCGCGCCGGCTTTCCGCCGGCTTCCGTGGGCGTGATCGATAAGGGCAAAGGAGTCTGATCGGCGCGCTGAACCAATTCGAAGAACTTCTTTCGAATGTCCCCATAATTGCGAGCGCAGTCCGGGGTCACCGCACATTGATCGAAGACCTCGTCGAGCGACCGCATCAGGTTCGACGCACTCATCTCCTCGAAATTCACTTCCAGTGGCAGTACTGAGTCCAGCAACATGCTTCGCACACTCGCGGGATAGTCTCGCGCATAAGTGAGCATCAGCCGCGTGCTGTAAGAGATCCCGTAAAGATCCCAGCGCTCGTAGCCGAGCGCCTTGCGCAACTCTTCGATGTCGGCAGCGGTTGCGGCACTGGTGTAGCCGCTCAAATCGGCCCCTTCTGAGGCAAGCCGCGTTCGGCAGGTATGCGCGGCTTGTGCCAGAGCTTGCCGGGCTTCTTGTCCACGCAGTCTTCCCGCGTGGATCTCGGTCTTAGGTCCCGCAAGCTCAGGACACTCCAGTGATGGCTGCGACTTGCGGGCGCCGCGTTGCTCGAGCACCACATAGTCGCGATCCTGGACAAAAATAATGTCGCGCGCGGAACGAAGGTTCGCCACGCTGCTCAGCCCCGGACCACCGGTCATGAACAACACGGCATCGCGCGGCGAATTGGCCGGACCACGAAAAATCACCACCGGAAGCTGAATCGATCGGCTCTTCGGATTCGAGCGGTTCTCTCTCACGGTGAGCAAACCACACTCTGCGCGGTCTTCGGCAGAGAAACCCTGCGTGCATTGCACCTTCTCGTAATGTGGAAGCGCGCCCGAGTTAGCCGCAGGGACCGACTGAGCCCATGGAGTGGTGGAACCGATCACCAGGAAGACGAACAGCCACGGTCGAGACATGAACCGATAGACGAGGCAGCGCTGGAAAGGTGAGTTTCAAACTGGGTGATTCACGTTTGTGATCCGTTTTGCTGAGCGGAGAGCGTTGCCAGCGCAAGCAGCATCCGACGAGAATTTGCGTTTTCATGCTTAATTGGAAAGATAAGGCCAAAACTTGCTCGCCGGGAATTGAAGGTCTGAATACTGATGTCGGAGAGCTGAGCAAAAAGGAAAAGGCCATCAAGTTTTCACTTGATGGCCTTTATTTATGCCGGCAACGACCTACTCTCCCACACACTTTCGCGTACAGTACAATCGGCCCTGCGGGGCTTAACTTCCGTGTTCGGGATGGGACCGGGTGGTTCCCCCGCGGTAAGATCACCGACAACTTGAGGCGTTTACGCGGCGTCTGAGCCGCGTGCCGAAATCCCGAGCATTTCGCGAGGGATCTCTCAGCAAGTAACGCCGAATTCAAAAGAACCGGACGATGTCACAACTGAATAGATTGGATGTTCCAAGTTTGCTTGCTACTGAGAGCTGGTATGCTCTCGCGGCTTGCGCTCCATAAATTTTATGGTCAAGCCGAACGGGCGATTAGTACAGGTAAGCTGAACGCATTACTGCGCTTACACATCCTGCCTATCAAACACGTAGTCTTCGTGTGCCCTTCTTAACCCTTTGGGTTGGGAGATCTAATCTTGTGGAGTGCTTCCCGCTTATATGCATTCAGCGGTTATCACAACCGAACTTCGCTACCCAGCTGTGCCATTGACATGACAACTGGAACACAAGAGGTTCGTCCATCCCGGTCCTCTCGTACTAAGGACAGGCCCACTCAAATCTCCTCCGCCCACATCAGATAGGGACCGAACTGTCTCGCGACGTTCTGAACCCAGCTCACGTACCGCTTTAATAGGCGAACAGCCTAACCCTTGGAACCTTCTACAGCTCCAGGATG
>Ga0335085_10001095_pt1 | contig 62812 bp, 34 predicted proteins | sample Lox_Sample_45_FD_206712 | JGI IMG/M metagenome (GOLD analysis project Ga0335085, IMG submission 206712) | Soil microbial communities from Loxahatchee National Wildlife Refuge, Florida, United States - Lox_Sample_4.5 | ecosystem: Environmental > Terrestrial > Soil > Wetlands | place: USA...
TTCCGTTCGGCGCGTTGAACACGACCGAGGTCGCCGGGCCCGTCACGTTCGCCGAGTCCTTCGTCGTCGCGGGCGAGCCCGCGCTGACGGTGAACTGGGTGTTGGGTCCCGCGGTGATGCCCGCCTCCTTGAACGTCACCGGCTGCTCGTACGGGACGTAGCGGACCTGGAACCAGACTTGGTCGCCCCCAGCCCCTATCATGGAGTTCGTGTTGATCGAGGAGCCATTGATCCAGGGCGCGGTTGAGGTGATGAAGTTCGCCTGGCCGTTCCACACGTACATCCCCAGAGCGTTGGTGATGTGCTCGATTAGGTTGTAGTCTAGCACTCGATTGGGCCCGTTCACCTCACCCGCGGCCACGTGCATCCAATGTACTGCGTCAGAATATGCGATGCCCTGGCAGGTCGAGTTCAGGAGACCGCCCGCTGGGTCATCAGCCGCCTTGGCCCAGTAGGAAAGGTCCCCAAAGGAAGTCCCGTAGTGGCCACAGGCACTCACGTTCGCCGGCGACTGGGAGTCAAAGCCGACCTGCTCTGAAAATGCATCCGGAGCTGTGAACGTTGTGTTTGGCGCTACGATCGCATCGACGTAATTGGACGGATCGGGGAAAATCGGTGCCCAGCCGAACCCTGTCGACGAGACCAGCGGGTTCTGGTAGGGTGTGGAGGAGTACTGTTCCAGTTGCTGCTCGAAGGTCAGATTGAAGGTGAACGGAGCTAGGGCCCCTCGTGTAATCGCGCGCACCTCCGAAATCCAATCTGCAATCGCCGCGTCATCAGAGGGGTCGCCGTCGAGCCCCAGGATAGGGAATGTGCACGGCGTCGAATGCGAGCATGAAGCCAATTCGGGGTCGTAGTAGGGGGAACTCGATGAGTTGGCCTGGGTCCACCACCATGCGGCCCCACCGACGTCCGCCGGATTCAGGTCTGGATCTGTGTTGGGGAACGAGACGTTCGTGGGGTAGTAGTTCCCGATACCGAAGGGGATGGGACCACCTGCATTGAAGGTGAACGGGATGGCATCTATCGTGCGAATGGAATTCTCAACCGTGGTGTATGGGAACGCTTCAACGTAGAAATCACGGAGAGCCGAGCTGGTGAAGAAATCTGCCGGTATCGTCGGCACCGGTTCGGACGGGTATTCCTGCGAATAGACCGTTTGATTCCACCAGAGATTGATGTTCGTGAAGAACTCCACTAGGCTCGGATCGAGATAGTAATCTAGATCGCCTTCGGACGCGAGCAGTTTGAGCGTCGTCGTGTGCGCCGCCTCGATGCCGGCGAAGTCGGCCTGGTGCGCCCGATACTGGCTGATACCGGAGGAGTCATCGGGCTCCCAGTAGACCTGGACGTTGTGGATGAAGGCGCCGACCGCCGGGTCACAGTAGCCCGAGTACGTCGCTGCGACACCTACGCCCGAGCAGCCGCCGGGCTGCTGGTACGCCGGGTTCAGGGCGAGCGTGTAGCCCGTCCCGGGGATGACGCCCGCGTAGTACGGACCGGATCCGACCATCGTCCACTGAACTCCCTCTTGTCCCTCGATATTGGGGGAGTCCTGCGCCGCCTCCTCAAACGAGTCCCAAGACTTGGGGTTCAGGCCGGAGAGGTACGAGGTCCACGCGGCGCTGTCGGTCGAAGTGGTGGGGTGGCCGGGGGTGCTACCGGGAAGAGCGCACGGGCCGTCCCCGTGGCTCGCTCCCGAGTTTGAGAAGCCGGGCATCCCCGCCTCTTCGTAGGAGAACCAACCGCACGGGACGATACTGGAGCCTAGGTTGTCGGCGAGAAGATCAAGAAAGAACGGCCAGTCGGTTCCGCCACCGTTCGCGACGAAGGTGATGCAGCCGTGCTCGTTCGTGATCGCCGACGCCGGACAGTAGGCCGACGCGTTGATCAGCATCGAGCTCAGGATGCTGGTCGATGTCGTGTTAAGGGGAAAGTGCAGCCCGCCGTCCCAAGATGAGGTGCCATTGGGGAGCAGGGACTGCGCTTGCTTCGAGCCCGGGTTCTTCCCGACGTAGGGAATCTCCGAGAACGCCATCGTCCGCGCCAGGCTGAACATAACATCCGAGGGGTAGACGCCCCAGGACGCGTGGGTGTCCGAGTCGTAGAACTGCGCCTGCTTGTCGATGACGAACGTCCAGTAGATTGGCTTGCCCGCGTAAGGGCCGGTGCCGTTCACGACCAGGTTAGAGCCGTAGTCCGCGGTGCACTGGGGAGTGTCCGGAACGCACGTCGCGACCGTCGGAACGTAGGTTAGGGTCGAATTCCCATCGAAGTTGACCAACGTCTGGTAGACGTTCAGAATCGGCTCGTAGCTCACCGTGTCGTACGCGACGGACGGGTCCTCCGAATTGGAGCCCGCCGGTGCCACTTCGTAGACATCGAGGGTACCTGGATGGGGAGAGGCTGGTGCCGCGTTGGTAGCAAGGGATCGAATCGCGGAACTGATCGACGCTTCAGCAGACGGCTGGTCCGAAATGGATCGATCCGAAGCGGGACGGAAGCTAGCCGGGGGTGAAAGTACAGCGCTCGCTACGCCGCTCGTCAGAAAGAGTAACGTTACGACGGCTGCACCCCAGACCGCCAACACGCCACGACCCCGGTGGGCCGAGGCGGCCCCCGCCATGCGACTTCCCCCGAATCCGAGAGGCAGCGGGGGTATTTACACTCCATCGAGCGGCCTGCGGAAGCTCAGGCCAGTGGGTACGACTTGTATTGCACCCCCCCCCCACTTTCGATCAGGATGGTCCGATCGAGAGTGGCCCGGCGGCCCGAAAGGACAGTATACTCAAAGCCGATCCCCGAACCGGACCATGCGTGGCTCGGGCGCGGTCAGATTCAATGACTCAGTTCTCGTCGCCCTCGTCGTCCTTCTGACCGTCGGGTCTTCGCTGCCGCTCTACTCTTTGGCAGATTCATCGAACGGAGCGACCCATCTCTCCGACGAGACCGGCACGTCCCCGGTCAGCGTCCCATCTGAAAGGGCCGGCTCTCTTCCGTCAGTCTCCGGACGCCCGTCGGGTTCCTCGATTGCAGATGTGAGCGGTTCAATGGTAGGCCGCGTCTTCACCGCCGCCGCCTCCGACGTTGGCGTCCCGCCCCACCCCACGTCCATCCCGTCTGCTTCTTCGCCGCCGTATGACGGTCACTACTACTCGGGGGCGGTCTACGCCGGCTCGAACAGAAACTCGACCGAATTGCGCGTAACGGAGAGGATCCCGGACGATTTCTCCGCGACTCACGGAGGGAACTTCTACTACGTGATGCTCTCCGTGTGGGACAACGCGGGGTCCTACGATCAGCTCGGATTCGCCGACGCCTACGGGACCTGGGGCCTCGCCTACTCTACCACCTCGGCCTGCGGGGGGACCTACTACTACAGCCCCGCCGCCATTGAGCTCCAGCGAGGGGCCGCGTACACGTTCGAGATGACCATCGCTGCGGGCCACGTTCATATGACCGCCGTGCCGGCGGGCGGCGCCGTCCCGATCTGGTCCCTCACCGCGGACACGGGCGGCTCGGAGTTCCTCTTGGCCACGACGTACTCTTGCGGCGGGGTCGCGTACTACGACTACACCGATTACGAGGAGGTTTACGAAACTCCCGGCCCACGAGTCCCGTACGACCTTACGTTCGACAACAACTCGATCATGGGGGGGCCGGCCTCAGCGTGGTACGAGGTCGCGGCAGGTCGTGCGCCGGTACGAATTGAAGCCACGAACGTCACCATCCTCAACGAACCTTACACGCTGGCTACGGTCGGTGGGGAGCACCTTCAAATCGTCCGCCCTTCGGGCTCTCCTCGAACGTTCGAGTGGAACGTCTCGGTGGGCAAGCTCGCTTCCACGTCCGCAGTGAGTCTCTCCGTCACTTCTTTACCGGCCGAGTGGTCCGGAGGAGTCTCCCCCGGGAGTGGCTCGGCACCGTTCGCAGCCACAGTCTCTCTGACCATCCCTGCCGGGTCGGGGGGCGGGGTCTACGTCATCGAACTGAACGCGACAAACTTGACGGGACCGAAGAACGGGACACGGCTCGCCCTGACCGTCGAGATCGGCCCGACGTTCCCCGTGGAGTTTACCGAAAGCGGACTCCCGGAGGACACGCCTTGGTCGGTCGCGTCGATCGACACGGTCAACACGTCGACGACCGGGACCGTTCGGTTGTTCCTCCCCAACGGCACCTACTCGTACGTCTTGGGCGGCGTGCCCGGATACAACCAGAGTACGGTCCCCTACCACGGAAACTTCACCGTCGCCGGCTCCTCCGTCGCATTCCCGACGATAGAGTTCGTGATCGAGCTCATACCCGTCGTCTTCACCGAGCGAGGCCTGCCCGCGGGAATTCCTTGGGTCGTGACGCTGAACGGGTCGGAGAGTTCCGTAATCACCAAACCGCATCGAACCACCATTCACTTCAACGTGACGAACGGAACGTACGCCTACTCCATCGGGTTCGTGCCCGGCTGGGCGGAGTCGAATCGATCGAGCAACGGGAGTCTCTTCGTGGGAGGATGGGCGGTGTACTTCCACACGCTCTGGTACTTTGAGATGTTCGCCGTACAGTTCACCGAGGGCGGGCTTCCTGCCGGATCGAACTGGCAGATCTCGGTCGATTCGGTCGCGAGGGAAGTCGTCACGGGCCCGTCTCCTACGACCCTTGTCTTCGTCGAGGCGAACGGGACGCATTCTTACTCGATCGGTCACGTCGCCGGCTGGGAGGAGTGGCACCCTCCCCCGAACGGAACCTTCCGTGTCTCGGGGGCGATCGTTCACGAGCCGCTGGCCCAGTACGACGAGCTCTTCGACGCGACGTTCTCCGAATCGGGGCTCCCGACCGGCATTGACTGGGCGATCCATTTCGGGAACCAGACTCGCAGTGTCGTGATCCAAGCCGCGAGCCAGACAGTCACTTTCGCATCCCCCAACGGGACGATCCCCTACGCGATCTCGGATGTATCGGGCTGGCATCAGTCCACGTTACCGTACCACGGGTCGGTGACGATGCAGGGAGCCGAGATCACGGAGCCAACGCTCCAGTACGGTCGGGTCGCCTACTCTCTCGCAGTGACCGAGCTGGGCCTCCCGGCGGGAAGGGTGTGGTCGGTCACGGTCGACGGAACCACCCAGAGCCTGACCACAACGTGGGGCAACGGGACTCTCACGTTCACCGTCCTCAACGGCTCGAATCCGTACTCGGTGGCCGGGATTCATGGCTGGCAGCTCCTGGGGACGCACCGGATCGGATCATTCTCGGTGGCCGGTCCTCCGCGCTCGGCGGCGATATTCTTCTACGCCCAGTACGAAGACCAGCTCACGTTCCGTCAGACGGGGTTGCCGGGGTCGACCCCCTGGTCGGTAACTCTGACGAACACCAGCTCCCACGAGATCGAATCGATCGGGGGGAGCGGCGGATCGATGACATTCCTTGAGCCGAACGGGACGTACACTTACACGGTGGGCCGAGTGAGCGGCTACTCCGTGTCGCCCAAGACCGGTGCCGAGACGCTTGCCGGGGCGAACATGACCGTCCCGATCGCGTTCACCCCGATCACGTATCCGGTCGCCTTCTCCGAGAGCGGATTGCCTTCCGGGACCCGCTGGAGTCTCACCTTCTTCCCTTCGTACTACGGGATAACGTCCTCTTCCCTTTCGTCAAGCATCTCCTTCCCCTCCGTTCCGAACGGCACCTACACCTTCATCCAGGCCGCCTCCACGGGGTACGTTGCCGACCCGGTGTCAGGCACCGTCACCGTCGATGGCACTGGGATCGACCCCTCGATATCGTTCGAGCGCGGAATCCCCGTCCAGTTCTACGAACTCTCCCTGCCGCAGGGGCAGGCCTGGTCCGTGACCTTCGACGGGATCACCCATTCCTCGACCGGCGGATCGATCGAGTTTGCGTCGGAGAACGGTACCTATCCCTTCTCCCTACCGATTCTACCGGGGTTCCGTGCGTCTCCCTCCTCGGGAACGGTGACAGTCAATGGGGTCCTAGTGTCCGTCGGGATCATCTTCACGACGGTCTTCTACTCGGTCACCTTCGAGGAGACCGGACTTACGGCGGGCACGCTCTGGTCGATCACGCTGGGAAGCCACACCGACAATTCGACCACCAGCCAGATTGGATTCTCGGAACGGAACGGAACGTTCCCGTTCCAGGTGGCTCCGGAACCCGGACGCAATGTATCGGAGCCGTCCGGGGACGTTCGGGTCGACGGCGGCCCGGTCGTGGTGTCGTTGGTGTTCCAGCCGGCGCCCCACGCGGTCTCCTTCGTAGAGACCGGGCTCTCCCCGGGAACTCCTTGGTCGGTAGAACTCAACGGGTCGCAGCGGACGACGACCCAGGACTGGATGGAGTTCTTCGAGCCGAACGGGACGGTATCATTTACTGTCCTCCCTGTGCCGGGATTCCGGTCCGATCCCTCGAGCGGGATGCTCCGGGTCGAAGGCCTCCCGATCACGGAGTCCGTATCCTTCGTCCCGAACACGTACCCCGTTACCTTCGTGGAATCGGGTCTCTCCTTCGGCCACGGCTGGAGCGTCGCCATTGACGGAGTTTCCCACCCGACGGAGTCCGATTCCATGACGGTCCAGCTCGCCAACGGCACCTGGCCGTACCTGGTCACCGTCACCGGTGATTTCCGCCTCGCCGACCAGCTGGCGACGGGCACTCTGACCGTCGCCGGCTCCGGGGTGATGACCGGGCTCTCCTTCGAGCGAGGCGCGTCTCCCGTCCTTACCATCAAGGTGACGGGGGTCGGGATATCGACGCACCGCTGCATTGTGCTCGCGATCGAGTTCTGTTCCACCGTTCCGAAGGTCGCCGCTCTGCATCTCACCCCTGGGCAGTACATTGTTGGTTTCCAGGCCCTCCCGGGGTTCGTCACCGAGTATCGAGCGGGGAGCGCCTGGGTGCTCGCATCGGCGGTGACGATCCAGCTGAGCCACGCCCAGACCGTCCAGATTCGATACGCGGTTTCGGTGACCTTCGTGGAGTCGGGTCTTCCCGGCGGTGGCTCGTGGAGGGTGAAGGTGGGAGGCGAGGTCTGGCAGGGGAACTCGTCGGAGATAGTGGCGTACCTCCCGAACGGCTCGTTCGGGTTCCGAATCCCCTCGGAGCAGGGGTATGGGGGTCACCCCTCTTCCGGTCGTGTCGTGGTGTCGGGAGTGCCGATTTCAGTCTCCGTAAGCTTCCGATCTCCGGCCAGGGGCTGAGTCGAGCTAGACGAGCCGCCTACGGCCGAGGGACCGGGCACCGCGCGAAAACCCCGGTTCCGAGTTCGAGCCCTCCCCCGAGGTCCCCCGTGCATCGCGGGCCCGGAACCTTCGGATCACCAGGGCAGGACCCTTCCCCACTCCTTGAGAGGCCCGTTCGAGGCGAGCGCGGAGGCTGTTCCCAACGGATTACCGACGTAGGCCGTATCTCGAGTGCTCAGACGCAGGGCGACCAAGAGGCCGCCAGCCAGGTCGAGTTCGTGCCGAAAATCACCGAGGAGCACCCGAGGAGGGAGAAGGACAGCCTCTCAGCCGAGTCGTTGGGAGCCCCCGCGGGGGCAAGTGGCATCGTTAGCTCGTGGAGGGGTGTCCCATTGAGACTGAAATCGGCTCCCTCTCGGGCCACAAACGCCTCGACGACAAATGAACCGGAGGAATCTCTCGCAGGCCCTATGACGAACCGCCTCGATGGACGTGAGAGGGGAGGTGGCAAACAGGATCCCAAAGGCGGCAGCGAAGACTGGAATCCCAACGCGAGGTTCGCCGGCTAGGGACCACGGGGAAGGGGTTGCGCTGTCACTGCAACCTAAGTTCAACGGTGATTGAACCCACGCTGTCAGGGCTTTCGGGAAGGTTCCATGTCTGAACGGGTCGGTTCTTTAGGCCCGGAAACCATGCTGACGTGGGGCCGCGGTCTGACAAGGCTCATGCCTCTGCCAAAAACTCCAGGGCGCGAAAGGTCAACCAGACTCCGGAATCCAGGCGCAGCGGGGAACCGGAGTTTCCGCGCAACTTGGTACACTCCTGATGGCTGGATCTCCCAGATTGAAGCCGCCGAGAAGGCTACGGCCCGGGGCGCTCCGATTGCTGGATTTACCTACCCTCAGGGAGCCATTCTCGCCGCCCAGTATCTCCCGATTGGAGGGGACCCCATCTCCTCGCCGGTCCGATCCGATTGCTCCCTGCTCCGAGGCGGGAAGATCACACAGCTCGGGCCGGAGCTAGCCATTGCGGGCGTGGGACTCCAAGGCGATTTCGCTGCGGTTTCGCGATTCATGCGGTAGACCGGTTGGAAGCAAACTCAATCGGCAATAGATGGTCTCGGAGAACTCCTTTGGAAGCACTCGACTTCGAACGAACTCCGCCCTCTCGGCACGATGGTCCTGATGGCATCCACGCTAGACGACGAACGACGGCTCATCCGGTTCTCGCCGAGCGGCTCGATACACGAGTACGACTTCCATGCCTGGGGTCGGGGCGCCGCTCGAGTTCAGCGCCTTCTCAGCGTCGGACGACCTCCAAAGGGACGGACGGCTGCAGAAGGCGGGTCTTGACGGCCCTGGGCAAGCCCCGATTCTACGAATTGGTCAATCTCGGTTCGTCGGAGTGACCCGATGCTACGAATCGGGTGGGTTGTCAACGCATCCGGCCGCCGAACTGGGCATTGGGGTCGAACCGCGAAAGTGAACTGCCGGGACGCCCTCGCCCGATGGGCACCCCCGATGGACCATCACCGACGGCTCGCTCCGCCTTCGATCCTGACGGGAGTCGTGCTCGGGATTGTAGTGGTACTTGCGGGACTCGCAGGAACTTGGAATCCGACGGTTCATTCTGAGTGTAAGAAAGGGGAGCTCCTCACCAATAGCACGATGTGGATGCCCCTTTCCCTTCTCAACACTCCGAGCGGCGGCGCGGGGTACGTAAACTCGTCCAGCCCTGCCGACCTGTTCAGCCCTTCGTCGATACAAGGTTTCTATACGTTCGGTGGAGGCGAGACCAACGGCACCGTATGGGGAGCCTTCTGGAAGGTGAGTGTGAGCGTCTTCCCAACTTCGAACCAGACCGTCTGGGGACCTGGGCCTGACGCTCGGTGCAACCGACCTTTCGAGTTGCTGATCGTGTCAGTGAGTCCAGCCCAAGGCTATATCGGGGGAATCTTCCTCTGGCCCGGAGCGCCCCAGTTCGGTCCCAATGAAACCTCAGACCGCGGAGAGCCTGCTCAATTGAACTTCAGCGCGTCTCCCGGTGACTCGTCCGCTCTGTTTTCGAACGGGTACTCGGGCCCCCCTAACGCAGGAATCGATACCTGCGGGGGCTCTGCCCTTTCGATAGAAACCACATCGACTTTCCTAAACGTTCGGATTCCGATTTCCACCGGTGGAAAGTCCTCCACGGTCCTTATGACCCTGCCTCTTACACAACACTTCCACTACGTCTTCCCAGCGAGCTACGGAAGCTGGGGCGTCGACAATCTTTCCCAGCCCGGTGGCCCGGGCGGGGGGTGGGCGTTCGACTACCTCGGACCGTGTCCTTAACGGGAAGGATTTGGAACCCACCCTCGCACCTCGGGAAGCGACTGTTGAGTACGCGGGGACTTGCGTAGGGCCATGCTTGAGTCACCGATGAGGGCTCAGTACCATTCGGAACGCCGTCGACGCTGGAAGAATTGCACCAACAACTCGACCGGTGTCCAGGGTGGTCGAAACCAGGGTCCGGCGGTTAGACGAGGGGTGTATTGCTTAGCGTGCCCGATGAGACCACCCGGTTCCACTTCCGAAGGGAATCGTGGACGGCCCAACGAACCGGATTCCGAGACCAACTGATCCGTGGCGCCACGCACCAGACGTAGTAGCCGGCAGCGATGGAGCCGGGGCGCTTTATCGAACAGAGTGGAGCTCGGGCGCGCTAACGGCTCGCTCTTCGATACCAGTTCCTTTCGGGTGGGCATCGTTCCGCGATTCTGGCGCACGCGAAGAATGTCGTCGGCTTCATCCCGTCGTGCTACACTAGGTGGCTGTAGTCGACAACGAGCAACCGGCAGCTCGAGCATCGCCAGCCAGGGTGATTCTGAATGGTCATTACGACCCTCTTGCCGAGGGTTTCACCGTCGAGCATGATTCGGCCCGCCCCATGCCCCCACGCCAGTTTCCCGTTCGTACCCACGATCCCAAGTTCCATCGCCTCCCCGCAGCGGAAGCACGTTGGCGGGGAAGCGAGCGCCATCAAGAAGGGCGAACTGCTCGTGGGCTAAGAGCCTACTCGGTCTCGTCCGCTCCGTCCGGAACGGGTGTCTTGAGTAAAGGGTGGGCCCTTGCTGCAGTTGCAGACCAAAGCCAATGGCGGCCCAACCCTCAACCTCGCATTCGCATACATTCGATGTGTCAGCTCTGGCATCGAATGCTAAGCGGGCCCGGAGAGGCTGGCGCGCATTTGGGGCATTTTGGGTCTTCTTCGGCACCGGGATGTCTCTCTTTGCAGCTTACCTCCTCGTCACTAGGCTCCAGACTTCAAGCGTTCCGTACGATGGATCTGTCGCAGCGTACCTTGCGACGGGACTGCTCGTAGTGGCCGTCTCGTGGCCCATGGTGACTGAGGCTGGAAAGTACCCCACCGCCATTCGCGTCTCTCAGATCGGTCTTGTTCTGATTATGGGTCCAGCCCACCCGCTCCGCGAGCTTCACTGGCAAGATCCCAGGATGAAACTTGGCCTCATCGATCGACGGGGCCTCCCTCCCGCCCGCCCAGATGGCACGCCCCGAAACCCATTCGCGCTCCAGGTCGGTCGATCTCCGTGGATACCGATTTCGGCCGAAGCCTTCAACGCGATACTCGTCCAAGCAAACGAGCACGGCCTGAGACTCTCCCGCAAGGTGGTTCAGGCAACGAGAGGTCCTGGAACGTATGAGGAACTCCTCATTCGGTGCGGCGAAAAGTGACTACTGCCTGCTGGCACCTAACGACTTACTGCGCGAGTCAATCCACCCGAGACCGTCGGGGAATCGGTCTGCAGCGGGCGCCGGCGGCCCTACTTCCGGAACTGCGCAGGCTCCGGAACTTGCGATCGCCTCGCAGGAAGGATCGATCCTTTGCACGGGGCTATTGTAAACCCTCTGATCTAGGCGGAAGCCAAAGTTTCGGTGCGCCTAGTCACGTCGTGGAAGTGGAGGGAGACACCCTGATGCCGCGTCCAGTGTGCAACGTAGACTGAACCCTCGGTGGTGGGGATTAGATGAGGGGTGAATCCCAGCGATCTGACTCTTGGACTTGCAGGGGAGTGGACCCGATCCCCAACCTGGAGCGGTCGACGCCCCCACGGGGCCCCGGCCGCCGGACCTCTACGGTATCCGCTCGTCGGGGGTAGAGCGGTTCTCACGTTCGAAATCTCGGGGTCCCAACTTGGCCCCCTGAGGTCGTGGAAGGGCGGGTCGAGACGGTTCGCCTTCTGGCTTGATCGGCGGCGAATCTTGGAGAGGTTCGGCCGGGGCCGCGTCCGGGGATTCGGGACTCGGAGGCTGGATTCGATACCGCGCGGCCGGGTCGTACAGGGCGAAGACTCCGATCGTCGAGACGACCGCCGAGAACAGGATCGCGAGGAACATCGCATCCAGAAAGTTGGGGATCTCGATCCCCAGCCCGATCGGAACGGTCGCGATGACCGCGGCGGCCAGGCCCCGGCTCAGGTTGAACGCCACGATCCCTCGTTCGGATCGGCGCACGGCCGGGTCCGAGGGGAGGTAGGCACCGAGGAGCGGTAGAAAGGCTACCCGGATGACGAGCATCAACAGCGCGAGCAGCAGGGGAACGAGAAGCAGGAACGGGGTCAGCTCCGAGGTTTGGAAGAGCAGCCCCAGATAGACGAAGAAGAACGAGGAGGCGAAGAACGCTACCTCCCGATGGACCTGCTGGATGTGGTCGATGTCCAGCGCCCCCGTCGAGAGACGGAACCACCGGCGGAGCTCGGACAAAAGACGCCGCAGCCCCGAAGTGCGCCAGGAGATCCTCTCGGACTGCCCGGCGTCCAACAGGAGAGCGTTGCCGAGCACGAGCCCGAAGACGAAGATGACGATCGCCGGGCTGAACCCGATCAGGTCCGCCAGTCCGTAGGTCGCCAGGACGATCGTGATCGTCAACGTCCAGGTGTATCCGGCGGTGGCCACGCGCAGCTCGGAGAGGATCCAGAGCCATAGGATTCCCGCCCCGACACCGGCGGCGGCCGATCCGAGCACGTTCCACGCGAGGGACTCCGCGACCGTGGGAATCGAGAGCGAGCCGGACTGGTACAGACCGATCAGCGTCAGCGGCACGAGGAGCTGGAGGATGTCGGAGGCGACCGACTCGAAGAGGAGCGTCGTGCGGAGCGACTTGCCGACCCGGACCACTCGGAGGAGGGCCGGGACCGACACGCTGCTCGGGCCGGAGAGACCGAACCCGAAGACGAACGCGAGGAGGATGTTCCAGTGGAACAGTTCGAACGCCACCAGCGAAAGAACGATCCCGGTGGCCGTCTGGAGCGAAAGCGTGTAGGCGGTCGCCCGGCCGAAGACTCGGGCCAGCTCTCCGAATCGTATCTCGAGGCCGACCGAGAACAGGATGAACGCGATCGTCAGGGCGGAGACGTACGGAATGAACTCGTTCAGCACGCCGAGCTCGTGCGGCGAGACCGCCCGGAATCGGACCAGGGCGATTCCGATGAGCATGAGCGGAAGCATGCTCGTGATGCGAAGTCGATCGAAGAAGGCATCCAGAACGAACCCTAGAAAGGCGATCCCGGCAAGGAGCACGAAGACGACGTCGGGATTCGTCACTGTCTACCCGTCCTCGGGAAGGCAGCGCGACCCGGGATATGGAGCCCTAGAAGCCCTGACCCCCGTTCCGGCCCGGGGGTCGTTCGCACAATGGCTCCGAAATCGGTTCGTGGCCGGCCGGATCGACCGCAATTCCCGTGGGGATCGCCGAAACTCCAGCCCCGGCTCTCCCTAGAGTGCGCTTCAGTTCGCGAGCCCGATCCCCCTTCTCACCTTCTCCACCAAGTCGAGGTATCGGGGATCCTCCCTCGAATCGCGTTCTTCCCCTTAGGAAACGCCCGTTGCCCGAGCGGGGTCGGTCAGACCCCCGCTGCTCGAGCCGCACCCCGAAGGTTCCGTGCCGTTCGCCACGCTGCCGACGTGGGGCGGGCTGGGCTGAAACTGCAAGATATGTGCGGCGCCTATTGAACACGCCCTTCGGCTCAGTCTCTCGGGCTCGGCAGTGGGACGACGAGCGCAGCCCACCTACACCTTTTATGAGCCAGAACGCGGTCGGCAGAAAGGGCAGCGAGGCCGGGCCGCGATGTCGATCGAGGGGAAGCGGGCAAGGCGATTTCGGAGGACGTCCACCTTCGGTGGGAGGGTATCGGCCATCACCATCACTTCGCTCCTCGTCCTCGCGGGTCTCGTCAGCCTGGGCACCCTAGAAGCTGTTCACAGCCTCCCCCGCCAGGGAACGGTCGGCGTAGGGGCATACCCCGAGGCAGTGGCGTACGCTCCGTCCAACCAGGAGCTCTACGTCGGGGACGGCGGTGGCACGGTGGAGGCCCTGAATTCACAAAACACCGTGGTGGCTACCATTCCGGTGGGACTCGATCCCGACGCGATGACGTACGACCCCTCCGACCAGAGCGTCTGGGTTGCCAGCTACGCTACGAGCTATGTCTCCGTCATCAACAGCTCGACGAACGTGGTGACCTCGACGATCTACGAAGGAGGCGGTCCGACCGGAATCGCCTACGATTCCGCGACGGCCTCCATTTACTTGGCGAACGCGGACGGGAGCAATGTTTCAGTCATTGCTCAGGCCGCCACGTCGCCGACCGAGTCCATCAATCTGCCCATCGGAGCATTACCCTCCTCGATCGCGTACGACTCGGCCACCGGGGACCTCTTCGTTGCGGAGTACGCGCTCGATCAGGTCCAGATCATTGACGGCACACTGAACGTCGTCGTCGGGACCGTCCCGGTCGGAGTCCACCCGGAATCCATCGCCTACGACCCTGACAACCGACTGATGTACGTACTCAACGCCGAATTGGGCAACGTCTCGGTCCTCGACAGCGCCACGGGCCGCCCTGTTGCGAGCATCCCGCTCGGAGTGGGCGGGACTCAGATAGCGTTCAATCCGGCCAGCGGCGATTTGATCGTGGGCGAGGAGGCCGCGCCGGACGTCCTTGCAATCAGCGGAACGACAAACTCCGTCGTGGCGTCGATCGGAGTCGGCGAGTTGCCGATGGGAATGGCGTTCGACCCGGCGAACTACCGCTTCTACGTCGCGAACGAGTATTCCTCGACCCTATCGTACTTTGGCGGAGTGGCGTTCACCGTGGGCGCGACCATCGTTCCGGGCGGACAGCCGTACGGAATGGCGTACGATCCGCTCGACCACCAGGTCTACCTCGCTAACGACTTCACGCTCGAAGCGATCAACTCCACTACCGGTCACGTCACGGATACGGGGGTCGGGGCGAACCCCCTCGATGTTCTCTACGATCCCGCCACGCGTCAGCTCTATGTGGCCAACCATGGGTTCGACTACGTGTCGGTCGTGGGAGGGACCGGAGGCGCTCAGCTGGCAACGGTTCCGGTCGGCGCGGGCTCGACATCGCTGACCCTCGATACCGCCAACGGTTGGATCTACGTCTCGAACGAGATTTCTCAGAACGTCACGGGGTTCAATCCGGTCACGCTAGGTATCACGGCGAATCTATCCTTCGGAAAGTATACGGGTGCGATCGCCTTCGACCCCACGGACGGCTACCTCTACGTCCTGGAGCCGTACGACAACGCGGTCGCGGTCGTGAGCCCGTCGAACGGGGCGTTCCTCGCGAATCTCACGCTCACCAGCTCCCCGCTGTCCCTAGTGTACAGCCCGGCGACGCGTGACATGTACGTCGCGACCCAAAATGACGTCGAAGTGATCAGTAGCGTCTCGCACTCCGTGCTAGGCGCAGTCCCGGGCGCGCACTTCCCGGAAGGGCTGACGTTCGACCCGTCGACCGGGGATGTGGTGTCCGTCGGATACGGAAACATGGTGTTCACATCCCCTTCGGGAGTTGCGGCGGCCACAGTCTCCCTCGAGGCGGGTGTGATCTTCCTTGCTGCGGCCTTCGATCCGTGGAACGGCGAGGTGTACGTCGGCGCCGGAAACTCCGCCGATCTGGTCACCGCGGTCTACGGTTAGGGCGACCAGTCCAGCTGAGTAAGCACAACATCCCTTGGGCACTGCAGCTCCCCAGCCTTGGGGGACTCGGGCCCCGATGCCGTTCGTCGAGGCGGGGCTCCTCCGGTGATTCGGAAGGATCAAGTTCGATCGAGCTCCGTTCGGCTTCCGGGGACGGTCTAGAGCGTAAGGCGATCGCGCGCATGCCGGTGGCGATGAGCGGGGCAGAGACTTCGGTCCGGGGGTTCCGGGATGTCCTCCGGGACTTGGCCCGGCTGCGCGAGATCCTCCACGTACGAACGGCGGACGAGACCATCCGCGTCCTGACCCGGAACGGCGGTCTCGGGCGCTGCGTCGACTGATCGGAGGGGCAAGGGAGTCGTCACCGGATTCACCGAGGCGGATCGGATTCGAACGCTGACATAGGTCCGCGCGGCGCGAGATCGACCAGCGGGTGACTCCCCATGGCTTCAGCACGCGGTTTCGATCTTCTCTGAACTCAGCCTCTGGGAGAGGACGTCATCGCGCTATGGTTGAATAGCCGCGAAGCATCCCCCGTGCCGAGGACGCCATGGCTCCGGACGGGCAGAGCCGCGCCGAATCCCGGCCGAACGATTCGGGACGGGTTCTCGATCTTGGCCGGGCCCACCGGTCGTTTCTCCGCCGATCTCGGATTCTCCGGCACGCGGTCCTCGTCGGAGTCGTAGGGCTGGTCGCCCTGATCGGGGTCGGGTCCACCCCAGGCTACTCCGGTCCGCAGGCCGGCTTCGAGCAGGCTCGGCTCACGGAACTTCCCTCCAGCGGCCTCGGGGGCCGCCACCAGCCCCCGGTATGGCAGCTGCCGTTCGGAGTGAACATGCTCACCGCGGGGGCGACGTACGCTGCGTTCGTTCCTGGGATCAATTTCGGACCGGACCACACTCCCTGCGCGGCACCGTCCGAGTCGAACGGTTCGGACCATCCCACGACGCTGGTCCCGGGGCGGATACAGCTGGACTGTCTGAACGGTGTGGACGACGGGATCGTCACCTCCGCCTGGCAGTCCAACATGACGAACTTCACCACCTACCAGAACGGAAGCTCCAGCATCGTCGGCTGTGCCCCCACCCCGCACAGCGGCGGGTGCCCCTTTTTCGCCTCGAACCGCTACACCGATTACGTTTCGGACTGGGAGGGCGGAGCACCGGCAAACACGAGCACGATCTGGGAACCCTCCGAGACCGGCATCCACGTGAACGATGTGGTCTTCTATCTGACCGTGAACTTCAATGCGTCCGCGGCGCCGGGGACGCTCTACGCGTTTACTTTGTACGTTGTCGGCGCGACCCCGGCTCCCGTCACCTACTTCCTTACGACCCCGGCCACTCACTGGACGGGAAACGCGAGCGTGACCGTGGTGTTCGACATGGATCTCGCGTGGTTCACCCAGCTCAACGCGTCCGGGTCTCTCAACTCCTCGGGGTTCCCTTCGGATGGAATCGGGGTGAACGCTGGCCCGTATCGCCTCGCCGTGAAGAGCCTCGCTCCCTTCCCGGACTTTGCCGTCACATTCCGGGAGAGCGGCCTGACCGGCGGAAGGGCGTGGTCGGTTGCCCTCGGCGGTGCTCTACAGAACTCGACGTCCTCGGCCATGGTGTTTACGTTACCGAACGGCACCTACCCCTACATGATCGTCGGACCCCGGGACTATCCTCTCGAGGGTCCGCTCGGCACCCCCCTCGCCCCGATCGGCAATGTCACCGTCCACGACGCGAACGTCACGGTCGGCTTCGAGTTTGTGAAAGGGCTCACTCGAACGTTGAGCTTTCATGAGTCCGGCCTGATTCCCGGTACCCGGTGGTGTGTCTCCTACGGGTATCTCAGCTCCGACTGCACCACGAACCCGACGATGGCGTTCAAACAACTCACACCCTGGACGTACCCGTACGTCGTATGGTCGGTCTCTGGCTACAACGAGTCGGTCTCGCTCAGGGGAGGGATCGTCGGCTCGACCGGGTCCGCCAACCTGACCTCCCGCAATCAGACCCTTCACGTGGTGTTCACACCGCGGTTGTACTCGGTAGAGTTTGTGCAAAGCGGGCTGCCGACGACGGCCGTCTGGCACGTGAAGGCGATCTGCGACGAGCGAGAACGGTCGAAAGTCGGCTGCTACGGGATGGACGCCCACGAGAAGGCGCGCGGCACCACCCTTTCCCTGATGCTTCGGAACGGAAGCTACGGGTGGAAGGTGACGCCCATCCGCGGGTACGAACTGAAGGTGGACGGAGTGGTCGGCTGGACCGGTTCTCTAACGGTGGCGAGCGCGGGGCCCACCGTGAACCTCACCTTCCTCCGTGATCCGGCCCGGCCCGTGGGACCGTTCCGAGAGGCTCATCCTCCTGCCTCCGCGCTTCCCCCGGAGGGCGCCGCCGAGTTTCTCGCCCGAACGGTGACAAGATCGAGCCCAGTGGCTCCCGGGCGGTAGACCCTCCCGGCGGACGTTGCCCTCTCGGTGACCGCAGAAGCTGCGAGGCCATCGTTCGGAGGGGGCGAGCGGCGCGACGGTCGCGCGCGCAATGCTCCCGTTCGGCTCCTATCATCGCGCTCGGACCCCCCCTATCGGGTCCGCACGGGATGCGGTGCACGGGGTGACCGGGGTTTGAGCGTCGGACCGGAGCGCCGGCCCATATACCCCGAGTTCGTTTGCCAGGAGGGGACGTCGAACGGAGCTTCCCGAGACGCGATACGCACGAAGCGGGGAGCTCCGCATCGCCTACCAGGTCTTTGGAAAGGGTCCGCTGGATCTGGTCTACGGCCGGACCGCGATCTCTCACCTCGAGCTTGTCTGGGAGGAACCCGAGGTGGCTCGGTTCTTCTCCGAGCTCGGTACCTTCTGTCGCGTGATCATGTGGGACAAGCGGGGGGTCGGGCTTTCGGACCGGGTGGTGGGGACTCCCACCCTCGAGGACCGGATGGACGACGTCCGCGCGGTCATGGACGCCGCGAACTCTCCGCGGGCCGTGATCTTCGGAGCCTCGGATACCGCGGCGATGGCCCTCCTCTTCGCCGCCACCTATCCGGGCCGCACCCTGGGCCTGATCCTCATCTCCCCCCTGGCGCGCGGGCTGTGGGCTCCGGACTATCCGTGGGTCTGGACGCGGGAGGAGTACGAGCGGTCGTTCCGTCAGTCCGAGGAGGATTGGGGGACGCCCGCGCACATCGATCGGCTGACCGCGAGGCTGGCACCGAGCCGGCTGCAGGACCGACCGTTCAAGCGGTGGCTGGGGCGGGTGATCCGATACGGCTCATCGCCTTCCGCCGACATCTCGCTCGCGCGGATGAACATGAAGATCGACGTGCGGGACGCGCTGCCGACGGTGCACGTCCCGACGTTGATCCTGCAATGTCCCGAGGACCGGTTCGTCCGACCCGAGAACTCGGCGTACGTCGCGTCTCACGTGGCGGGGGCGCGCATGGTGGAGCTCCCCGGAATCGACCACTTCTCGTGGGCGAACCCCGCCGCCTTTGACGTGGCCATCCGCGCCCAGCGAGAGTTCGTCCAGGGGTTGCCGACCGGGACCGTCGATGAGGATCGGGTCCTGCTGACCGTTCTCTTCTTCGACGTGAAGGGCTCTACCCAGCGTGCTGCCGCGATCGGAGATCGGGCCTGGAGCGACCTTCTGGGTAGGTGGCTAACGGCCGCGCGAGCCGAGGTCAGTCGCTTTCGGGGGCGGGCCATCAAGTCCACCGGGGACGGGCTTCTCGCGGCGTTCGATGGCCCCACCCGCGCGGTCCGGTGCGCGCTCGCGGTTCAGGACAAGGCCCGAGAGCTGGGACTCGAGCTCCGGGCCGGGCTTCACACCGGAGAGTGCCTCAGCGCGTCCGACGACGTGACCGGGATCGCGGTGCACATCGCTTCTCGCATCTGCGCTCAGGCACGCGGCGGGGAAGTGTTGACCTCTCGCACCGTGAGGGATCTCTCGGTCGGATCCGACGTTCAATTCGACGAGAGCGCACCGCGGCCGCTCGCCGGCCTCGAGGGCGACTGGACCCTCTTCTCCGCGAGCCTGGGGCTACGCGAAGGGTCGCGACTCGTGCCAACCTAACAACGAGGGCTCGCCGAAGGCTGGCGAGGGTTGCCCGGCCGTGACCCCTTGGTTCGTTCCGAGGTCCGATTCCGCTGAGTTCGGCCTTGACCGAGCGCCGCGTTCGCGGGCTCCGTCCTCCCTCGGCGTTCGGCCGAGCGAGGGCCGTTGACCGTCGACGAACCTCGATTCTGCGCGGGTCCGTTCCGAGCATCGGCCCCGGCGGTTCTTAACTCGCACGAGCGCTAGCGGAGCGTCGCGATGTCGGGCCGGTCGTGGCTGGGGGGTGCGGCCGCCGTGACCGCGCTGGTTCTTGGCTCCGCCTGCCTGTTCACCGCTCCCGCCGGACTACTAGGAATCCCGGGCGCGGTTGCAGACCGCCCCTCGGATGCGGGCTCTGATGGCTCGGTCATCGGGGCCGCGCCGGGCTTTTCGCCGGACGCTAATCTCACGGCCATCTTCTTCACGGAGTCGGGGCTTCGTCCCGGGACGAACTGGTCGGTCGCCCTCGAAGGAAACAACGTCACGGGTGCGGGAACGGAGATCGTGTTCTTTGAGCCTAAGGGAACGTACACGTTCCGCACGACTTCGCCCGGGTACCGGGCGGTTCCAGCCTCCGGCTCGATCTCCGTATCGGGAAAGGGCGAGCTCAACGAGTCGGTCGCCTTCACGATCGAGTGGGCCGGACCCTACAGCGCGACCTTCGACGAGTTCGGTCTCCCGACCGGTGCGAACTGGTCCGTCGTGCTTGCAAGCACTACGCTGGCAACGAACCGCTCCGCGATCCAGTTCACCGGCTTGGCGCCCGGGAAGTACTCCGTTACAATCCGGCCCGTTCCCGGATACACCGCGGCTCCCGATCGGATCACCCTGGCGATCGGCTCCGAGAATGTGACCCGCTCGATCCAGTTCGAGCCGGTTCCACCGGGGCCCCCGGCTCTCGGACCGATCCCGCTTACTCCGGGACCGGAGTTCGCCCTGTTCGCGTTTGGGGCGTGGTGCGCTTGGGTGGGGTACGTGGTCGTCGTGGACGCTGACTACTACCGTGCGGCGTATTCGGACGGTCGGTCCTCGAGACGGACCTTCGGGATAGCGCTGCATGTCCTCGGAACGGTCTTCGCCGCCGGAGGGCTTCTTGCGCAGCTGCTGGATCCGAGTCTCAGCACGGGCGGTCCGGTGATCTACGGAGTCGTCCTTCTCGCCATGCTGCTGGTCGCCATCGTTCGGCGGGTCGGGTGGTGGGAACCTCCCTATCAGCCCCTTCCACCGTAATCGAAGTGTTCCCAGCGGGTCCAGGGCGACGATGGGCGCGATGGGGGGGTTCCCGGAGGCGCCCGCCAAGCGATCTACCCTGAGGATCGTCGGGATGATGATCCCGTGAGCGAGTACGTCCGGCGAGAGGTCGCGGCGTTCCCAGTCCTCATCTGCAGCCGGTGCGGATTCGCCTCCCGCCCGGGATCGACTCGCTGCCAGGTCTGCGGGCTGGTGTTCCCACACGACAGGCGAGTTTCCGAGCCCAGTTCCGGAACCTCCGAGCCGCCTACTCGCGCGCGTCCTGCTTCACACGTTCCAGGAACTACGAAGCGCCGACATCGATGACCGGTCGGAATCGGTGTCCGTCCGGCCGGCAACATCGATCGAGAACGCCGCTCTGGGACGCCCCGTCCCCTCGTACCCCGAATCTACTGTGCCCCGATGGCCAAACGTGGCATCCACCCGCCATCTCGCCGCCATCATGTACACGGACCTTTCGGGGTTCACTCGGCTCACGCAGGCCGACGAGCCGCTCGCGCTCCGACTGATCGAGGAGCAGGAAGCGCTGATTCGCCCGACCGTGGAAGCGCATCACGGCCGACAGGTCAAATCGATGGGAGACGGCCTGCTCATCGAACCATCCCCCGCACTCCGTGAGCGGCACCCGAACCCCGGTCCCAAGGACCGCTGCAGACAGGCGACCTTTCCGGGCTATCCGCTCTACGCAGGGGCCACGTACCGAACAGCTCGGAACCACAGGTTCCGACTCAAACAGGGGGCGTACACGAATCCCCGCGCGAACACCGGTCGCTTCCGAGGGAGCCGTCGGAGGGACCGTATCCTGCCGCTTATCTCGATGGGGTCACTAGCGCAATCGTGGCTCGAAAATCCGCTACCTCAAAGCCGGTACCTTGGAAGGGAAAGCTCCAGGGCAAGGTTGCCCTCGTCACCGGGTCGAGCCGGGGAGTGGGCCGAGGGATCGCTCGGGTCCTGGGTGAGGCCGGGGCCACGGTCTACGTTACGGGTCGAACGATCCGGGGACAGAAGAGTCGACAGGGAGTCCCCGGAACGATTCACGACACCGCGGAGGAGGTGAGCGCCCGGGGGCGCCTGGGGATCCCGGTCCGCTGCGATCACGCCAACGAAGCGGACATTCGGAGGCTCGTCGCCCGCATTCGCCGAGAGAGCGGCCGCATCGACATCCTGGTGAACAACGCCTTTGGTGGTGCCGACGGTCGCCACGACATAATCTCCTACGACGCGTTCCCATTTTGGAAGCACGACTTCAGCGAGTGGTGGTACCGCTTCTTCACGGCCTACCTGCGTTCGACCGTCGCCACCACGCTCTACGCGCTTCCGCTCATGCTCCAGCGGCGCGATGGGCTGATCGTCAACACGCTCTGGTGGAATCGCGGAAAGTATCTCTGGGAAATGTTCTTCGATCTCTCCTCGAACGGCGTGGGGCGGATGGTCTACGGTCTCGATCTCGAACTGAGGAAGTATCGCATCACCGCCGTCGGCCTGAGTCCCGGCTGGACGAACACCGAGGCGATGGCGCATTACTCCGAGGAGAAGAAGCAGGCGCTGGCGAGTCCCGAGTACGCGGGGAGGGCCGTGACCTACCTTGCGATGGATCGGTATCGCCACCGTTTGTCGGGGAAGGTCCTCGAGATCGGCAAGCTGGCTCGGCAGTACGGCTTCCGCAACGTGGACGGCCGTCTGATCGATTATCACGCGGACATGGCAAGGAGCCCACCGTCCGGCGCCCCCCCGGATTGACCCGGACGCGACTCGCCGTGGCGGAGGGCCTCGGAGGTCGGTCGCCTGGGGGCTCCCCCTGAGGTTACGAGATTCTGGCTAGAGTCACGCCGTCGATCGGGTCGCACCACGAGAGGACCGGCCCAAAGGCCCCCTTCGGTTTCGGCCTCGCGGTGGCCCGCCAGCGCCTATCGCCGTTGGAAGGGGTGTACCTCGATCCCGCCGAGCAGGCAGCCAAGCGACCCTCTCTGGATCCGCCGAACCCTGGTATAAACGTCGGGCGAGCAATCGAGTGACCCGCCGGACCAGCCACCCCGGCTCGTCCGGCAGGGAAGAAAGGGTGGTCCCGTCCTCGTTCGAGAGATCGGCTACCGACCTTGGCCGCCTAGCTGTACTCTTGGGCGGCGGTGTAGACGAGAGAGAACGCGGCACTGGCCGGGGTCTCGGTCGAGGTGGTCGGAATGTCGACTCCGATGTAGTCCCAGACGCCGTGGCCAGGGGCCAGGGTGGCGAAGTTCGAGTAAGCATAGCTCGAGGTACCCGCGGTGGGGGATCCGTTCCACCACTGCCAACCGGCCGCCTGGATGCCCGAGAGCGTGTCGACGTCGAAGCAGTCGATGGTGAACGCCGTGCAGATACCGTCCGTGCCGGGAGTGTTGAGCTGGACGGAGAGATTGACCGGGACGGACCCGGTGTTCTCCAGATAGACGTACGCCCGACAGTTGATGCCGGGAGTCAGGTTCGAGACGACGAGCGAGATCGTCGTCTGGGCGGCGTTCTCGTTCTCGAGCGTGATGTTGCCCGGGGCGCCGGGGGTGTTGAGGTTGTAGTAGCAGCCGCTCGTCGTGTAGTCGGCGATGATCAGGCCCATCGTGGCCGCGGTCGCGCTTCCGTTCACGGTCGCTTGGGCGGTAAACGCCGAGAATCCGACCCCCGCCATGCACACGACCGCGAGCGCGGCCACCAGTCCCACCATCCACTTCTTCGCCATGGTACTCCTCGTGGGCCCGAGGGCCCGGGGGGAGCAAGGCGGGCGGAGTAGAACCGGATTAGGAACGGTTGGCCGGATTCGTAGGGAGGATTAATGACAATCGTCCTCGGAGGGTCGACCGTCCGATCTCTCGGACCGTTCCCCACCGACGGCCCTCGAGACGTACCGCCAACGCTGCCTCCCACCGACAGTCCATCGGGACTACGAAGTTCGGGAACCACGGCGCTACGGCGGCGGGTCGGCGTCGCATCCGGCAGTTCCGGTCGAGAGGCGCATAGATTCAAGGTGGGAGGCTCGATCAAGGGTCCGTGCGGAGTCGGGCCGAGATCTGCCGCAGCGCGTTTCTCGTCGTCGTCCTCGCGGTCGTTGTCTCCTCGATCGGGATAGCGTCCCCGCCCCACTCATCGTTCCCGAGCGGTCCGGCGTCCCAGGTTCGCCCGGAGTCTGTTCCCCCTCCCGCCCCTGCCCCGTGGCCCACCTACATGTTCAACGGGGAACGCGACGGGGCCAATCACCTCGAACAGGCCATCGGTCTCGCGAACGTCTCGGAGCTCCGGCCGATCTGGTCGCTGGCGAACAACGGCTCGGACTTCAGCGCCCCGATCGTGGTCAACGGCACCGTATTCTACGGTTCCTGGGGCGGCAACGAGACCGCGGTCAACGCGACCACGGGGACGGTCGAATGGTCGAGGTACCTCGGAACGGACCCGGCCTGTGGCGGGTACGATCCGATGGGGATCTCTTCCACGCCCGCGTACTCGAACGGGACGATCTACCTCGGCGGCGGGGACGGCTACTGGTACGCCCTCAACGCGTCGACCGGCGCGACCGAGTGGCGCTATCTGGTCGGCACCGGGGCGAACGGTTCGTACAACTGGGCGAGCGCTCTCGTCTACCGACAGTCGCTGTACATCGGGATCTCGAGCTGCTTCGATAACCCGCTGATCCCGGCGGGCCTGATCGAGCTGAACCTGACCGGGCCGCACACGCCGAGCCACGTGTTCCACGCGTCGCCCCAGGGGTTGACGGGAGAGTCGATCTGGACCACGCCGGCGGTCGACCCCAAGAACAACACCGTCTGGGTCTCCACGGGGAACGAGAACCCTCCCGGCTACCCCCGGTATGCGAACGCGGTCGTGGGGCTCAACGTCAGCACCCTGAACGTCACGGGTTCCTGGCAAGTGCCGAACGTCGCCGGGCAGGACGCCGACTTCGGGTCGACCCCGACGCTCTTCTTCACCGCGTCCGGCACCCCGATGCTCGTTGCGTCGGACAAGAACGGCGTCGCCTACGCCCTCGACCGTGCGAACGTGAGCGTCAACGGCACGTGGGGACCGACGTGGAATCTCACGACCGGGGGAGGGTTCTCCGGAGGCGCGTTCGACGGGCACGAGCTCTACCTCGCCGGGGGTGGGAGCGTCTACGGGGTGAACCCCACGAACGGCAGCGTCCTCTGGACGGCCGGCATGGCGGGCGGCGGTCCGGTGCTCGGATCGCTGAGCTGGGCGAACGGGCTGGTCTTTGCGGCGGGAGGTTCGGACGTCGAAGCGATCGATGCGACGGACGGCGCCGTCCTGTGGAACGCCACGTTCCCCGACGGCGAAAGCGGCGTGACGGAGCCCGTGATCGCCGACGGCCTGTTGCTCGTCGCGAGCGGCGATTACGGATCCTCCGGGCACCTCACCGCCTACGGCCTACCCCGCTCGACGCTGTTCCCGGTCGTGTTCTCGGAGAAGGGACTCCCCCACGGGACTCCGTGGTCGGTGAGCGTCGACGGGGTCACCGTGGGAACGCCCAGCGACTCGCTCACCTTCCCGGAGCCGAACGGATCGTATCGGTACGAAGCGGACCCGGCGCTCCCGTACCTCGCGCTCGTGAACGGCAGCGGGGCGTTGGACATCCGCGGCGCGCCGGCCCCGATTTCGGTGACGTACAACTTCACTGCGGTCGTCGCGTTCAACGAGACCGGCTTGCCGGCCGGCGATGTCTGGACGGTCAGTCTCCTCAGTCACCTCGGTCGAGACGAGCAGGGGGTCGAAGGGAACGGGCCGTCGATCCTCTTCCGGGAGCCGAATCTCAGCTTCCAGTTCCTGGTCGTGCCGCCCCCCGGGTACGCGGCGGCTCCCTCGAGCGGCTCGTTCTCGGTCGCCGGCCACGAGGTCGACTTTCGGGTGACCCTGTACCGCACTCCCGCGCCTTCCGGGGGATGGAGTGACTGGTACTACGCCGCGGTCGGCTTCGCGACCGCCGGAGCCTTGGCGGCGGTGATCGTCGGGCTACGGGCACGGCAACGGCGCCCCCCGACGCTGGATCGGCCGGCGGCGGCGCCGCCGAAGGACGCGCAGGAGTTCTCGAGTTCCGGGGCGCCTCCGCCATGACCGTGTCCGGCGGGGAGAACGATCGGGTCCCCCGGTCGCTGCTCCGACCTACGGAGCGAGCCGGCGGCGCTGGAAGAGGATCGCTAGCGTCAGACCGGTGGCTCCCGCCGAAGCCAAGCTTCCGACGAGGATCGCTTCTTGCAGAGAGTCGAGGCCGGGGGCGACGCTGCGGGGGGACGGGGCGAAGCTGATGACCTCGTTCCAGGCTCGCCCTTCGACCCGAACCGTCCCGTTGCTAGGACTCGGCGTGTAGCCCGACGGGCGGCGCACAGTGAATGCGTAGGAAGTTCGGGCACCCCCGGCCGCCAAACGGGACCGGTTCGTGACCCGCCCCGTCTTCGACGCGCATCGGTCTCGTCCGGGGCGCGAGTGCGGCCGGGCCTCGGTGCGTCAGCGGATTCGACTCACCCCCAGCGGACGTCCAGCGCTCATTGGTGGCGGGGAGGCCGCGGCGAACTGTTCCGTGAATCCGACCGGCCCCCTTCCGCTCCCCACCGTGCTTCTCTGACGTGAGTACCCGCGTCGGAGGATCCGGTAGGGGGGAGTTTACCGACGGTAGTCCCGCGGCTCTAGACAATCAATGCACCCTGAACCTTCTCGAGGACCCGGTCTTCCGCAGAGGGGGCAACTCCCACAGTATCCCAAAATAGAGCGATTTCCTGGGCCGGTCGCGCACGCAGCGATGCTCAGACTTCTAGGGGCGTGGAGATTCCCACCAGGAGTGTGGACGCTTCTGGCGATCGCGATCTCGCTTCTGGCCGTAGGGTTCGTGATCAACGTTGTCGCGGGAGCCCTGCGGATGGAGTCGTTGTTCTTTCTCGGTGCGGCGTTCGTCGGGGCCGGCGTGGTCTGCGCGCTTGTTGGGGTCGTGAAGGCGGCCCGGGGTTCGGACCGCTGAGCCCGCAAGGGGTGCGAGTCCAAGCCAGCCTCGACCCGGCTCGCGGGGGTCTCGGAAAGCCTCTTGCGCAGTATCTTCCGTCTGTCCACCGGCGGGGATTGGACGTCGATCCGACTCTCGTCGCGACGCCCGGACCGGTTTCGTTGCGCCGCCCGCTTCGAAACGTTATTACATTAGTAGCCCGGATTCTGTACACTACCGTCTCGCCGAGTGGTCCGAAACGGAACGATGAGCGTAGCAGTCCGGCTGCCCGTTGAACTCCGACAGTTCCTCCAGCTCCCCGGACCCCAGTCCCTTCTCATCCGAGGACCCCCGGGGTCTGGGAAGACGACGCTCGGCCTCGCCCTGCTCGAGGCCGCGGCCGGCGAGCGCGTTCACGTCTCTAACCGGGTCTCCGTCTCCGAGCTCAACCGGGAGTTCCCCTGGCTGGGTCAGAACGGCTCCTCGTCGATCCAGCTCGTGGACGCGAGCGACCTCGAGCTTTCGCTGCACGGCATGTCCCAGGCGATCGCGGCCGCCAGCGTCGTCTCCGCGACAGGCAAGGAGAAGGAGCTCCTCTCCGAGTTCCTCGATCTCCCCTCGCCGATCCAGCAGGCCTGGAGCCTCCTGAAGCCCGACGCCCCGTCGACGGTCGTGATCGATTCGTGGGATGCGCTGGTCGAGCACTACCTCGGACGGCGCCTGCACGCTCCCGACCCACGCCTCGACCGCGGAGAGATGGAGCGGATCCTCCTGCGCGTGATGGGCCGTACCCCGAGCCATCTGATCCTCATCCTGGAGACGGAGGCTCAGTCGCAGCTCGACTACCTGGTCAACGGGGTGGTGGTCACCCGCCGGGAGCTGGTCAACGACCGTTTGGAGCGCTGGCTCCACCTCCCGAAGCTGCGAGGCATCCGGATCGCGAACGCGACGTACCCGTACACCGTGGAAGGCGCGAAGTTCCAGTGCATCGAGCCGTTGCGCCCGTACACCGAGCTGCACCACGGCACCATCGATCCCGAGCCGGACGCGATGCCCGGGTTCCTGTGGCCCGGATCGAAGAGCTTCGCCGAGGCGTTCGGTCGTCTCGGGATCGGTCGGGTGACCCTGATCGAGGTCGAGGAGGAGGTCCCGGATTATGCCGTGCAGCATCTGCTCACGCCCCCGAAAGCGCAGGCCGTGCGGAACGGCGGACGCGTCCTGGTGATCCCATCCCCGTCGCTGTCGGCCGACGAGATCTGGGGTCCGATCGAAGGATCGCGGCCCGCCGGTCACCTGGCCGAGGTGTTCCGAGTGCTGGACGTCAGCGGCCAGCTCGAGCGATCGCTGCGGGGCGGCAGCAAGGACCGGCTCGCGGGGTTGATCTCGCTCAAAGCGTTGCCGCCGCCCGACCCCGCGCGGGACCCGGACGACAACGAGATCAGCCGCTGGCTCAAGGGAGGGGTCGTCGGCGGTCACCCGGGCCTGGTCAGCATGTACGGCACGGGACTGGAGTCCCTGGCGGCCACGATGAAGATCCCGATCTCCTCCGAGGTGGCCGCGAACCTTCCGGCGTCGATCCAGAACATGCTCGGGGGAAGCAGCATGCATCTGATCGCCGTGGGGCGGGCCGATTCGGCGCTCTTCCGACCGATCCGTTCTCTCGCGAGCATCCACCTCCGCGTCATCAACCGCCAGGGCCGTGTCCTTTTGTACGGCCTCAAGCCCTGGACGACGGGGTTCGTGCTCGCGGAGTCCGGCAACTCCGGCCCGTACGACCTGCTTCGTATCGTCTAAGACGATCCCCTCCGGCCGACTCGAACGCGAACCCTTCCCCGGCCGCGGCGGAGTTGGGGGGCCTCCTCGCCTCGTTCGCGCGGCCGTTCCGGCCGGGGGTGATCTCGCCCCGCATCACGTTTAGATATCGGAGACCCCATGGCCCCTCGGCCTCGGGCCAGGAGGGTTGCGCGGAAATGGCAGGACTCGCAGGATCCGGAGCCGCGCGCCCTGCTTAGACTCGCCCCGACGCGCCAGCCCGGCATTCTGCATTCTTTCTTCGCAGCCGGAAGGCCCGTGGGCCGGAACCAGCAATGCCCAACGATGGATACCTCGACGAGAGCGTGCACTGGAAGGTGCGAACCGGGCAGATAGGCTTCGCCGAACCGACGCACCGGGAGATCGCCGACGCGATCCGCGAGACCGGACTCGCGACCGAGGTCGGCCAACGGCTCGGGTCGGGGAAGGAGGCGGACGTGTACCTCGCCCGCGACGGCCCTCGGCTGGTCGCCGTGAAGGTCTACCGGCAGTACCGGACCGCCCACCGGGGCGGCGGATCGATCAAGCTCGAGTCTATGGGCCAACGGGCGTCGCGCGAGTTCGAGCTGCTCGGCTACGCGTGGCAGGACGGGGCGCCGGTGCCGAAGCCGGGGCGGCGGATCGAGAACATGTTCTCCATGCAGTACCTCGGGAGCGCCGAGGCGGCCGCCCCGATGCTCCAGCACGCGGAGCTCGTCGATCCCGAGGGGTTCATGCGCCTCACCGTCGCCGCCGTGGAGCGTCTCGCCGAGGCCGGCATCGTCCACTCGGACCTGAGCCCGTTCAACATCCTCGTCTACGAGGAGACCCCGTGGATCATCGACCTCGCCGCGGGCGTCCGCGTCGATCGGCTGGGGACCCCGCCCTGGCAGCGGCTCGAAGAGGCGACCGTCTCGCTGACCCGCGGGATGGAGGCGCTGCGGCGGTTCTTCCGACGGTATGGGGCCGAGTTCGACCCCGCGGACGTCGTTCGGCGGGTTCGTGCCCAGATCGATCGCTACGGGATCGGATAGTCTTGGAGACAGCTAGCTGCCGAAGAAGGCATGGACGATCTCCCTTCCGAAGCACGGGGTCGGGCCGAGCGACCCGTTCGCACCGCCCGACAGCGCGGGCGGAGGTCCCCTCCGGTGGACGGGGTGAGACGATGACAGATCCCAACGAGAATCCGCCGTCCTCACGGGAGCATGATCCCGAGGGAGCCCGAGAAGCCCCCGGCGCCCACGACCTCGAGCGTCATTCCCTGGCCGTACGGCGACGTCTTCGTGTTGCCGAACTGGACCCACAGCGTGTAGGTCGGAGCCAAGGGGGTACTGCCCGAGAGCCCGTGCGCGAACTTCTGCCAGCTCGTCACCTCGAACGCCCCGTTCTTCGAGATCTTCGAGTCGGCGGCGACGGTGTTGGTGTCCGTCACGATCGACAGCTGCGCCGAATTCTGGGTCACGATGTGGACCGTTCCCGATACCGTCAGGACCAGGAAGTTGAGGTCGCCAAAGGCGATCCCCTGCTGGGCGAGGTCGACGGGGATCGCGTAGCAGTAGTGGCTCGCCTGGCAGTACCCGCTGGTCTGCGTCGACCCTGCGACCGCGTTCGCCGGACCGGCGTAGAAGGCGCTCCCGAGGGGGACCTTCTCGACCGGGTGGGCGAACCCCGCCACGAGCGCGTAGAGCACCGCCGCGAGGACGACCGCGATGGCGACGAGCAGGATGGTGGCGATGATCGGAGAAACCGCCCGCTGCGCGCGGGAGGGCCGTCTCCGTCGCCGGGTGGAACGCATCATGCAGGGGGTCCGTCCTCTTCCGCGCCCGGGCGCGCAGGGCCCGAGCGGCGGCGGTCGGTCCCGAACAGATTCAGCCGTGCTGATAGTACAAATATCTATCTGCCGCACGCCCCGAGAGGAAGATCGAACGCACGGGCGAACTCAAATCGACCGGGGGACTGAGCCAGCGCCCCACCGGGCGACCGAGGGAACCACGATGGCGATGAGGGCGCAGATGGTCACGCTCGTGCCGATCCGAAACATGAGCCGGGGGATCCGCTTCTACACCAAGGTCCTCGGAGCGAAGGTGAACTCCCGGGGCACGGGCCCGATGAAGAACTTCTGGGCGTCGCTGCAGCTCGGCGGCACGGAGTTCTGGTTGGTCGCGCCGTCGAAGCGGGAGAAGCGCACCCTCGCGTACACGACGCTCGTGGTGAAGAACATACGATCGGCGGTGAAGCGGCTCGCCCGCGCGCGGGTAAAGTTCACCCGACCCGAGCGGATGGGCCCGGAGACTCGGGTCGAGGGGCCGATCGCCTTCGAGTCGTTCGGCGCCGCCGCCTTCTTCAAGGACACCGAGGGGAACCTCTGGATGCTCTGGCAATCGGCGTCGGGGATGTAAGAACGGGTCGGCCGACGCTCTGAGCTTCGAGGGTCCGGGGCAGAGCGCTCCCCGACGTTGGGGCGCCCGCCGAGGCCGGCGGTCGCTTATCCCGGACACACGGAGACCTCGTGATCGCCCGGTGGCCCCGAACCCGTGGCCGGATCACCGCGACGGAGCTCGATCGGCCGAAGCCATCGGTCCCCCCCCGCGTGGAATCTGTGCGACGACATGCCGGGGGCCGTATGTTCGCTCCAGCTCTCGAACGCCGGCGAGACCGCGACGAAGACCCCGCTTCCCTCGTTCGCGGACTCCACCAGTGGCCGGACTACGGTGTGCGACAGCTCGAACCCGAACGCGAGACCCCCGACGACGAAATCGAAGGCAAACTGCCAGAGGAGGGCTGGTCGCGCCCGCGACGAGGTCCCGCCCCAGTTCAGGTAAGCGTTCATGATCGACGGTTCGAACGTCGCGGGGAGAACCCCGTTTCCGAGGTCGCGGGTGGGCTCGTGCGTTATAGCCCGGCAAAACTCCCCCCGCTTCGGGGAGATGGCGATCGACACGACCGTCCTGACGGCGGCCGCGGCATGGGCCGTGGCCATCGGGACCGTCGCGCTGCTGTGGTGGCAGGTCCGCGTCTCCCAGCACCTGAACAGCGCCAACGCGGTGATGTCCCTCCGAGAACGGTTCGACTCGCCGGCGTACCGCCGGCGCCGCAAGCGGCTGGCCGAAGGGCTCCTCCTGGGTCGGCACGAGGACATCACGAACCTGGAGGTGGCGGCGTTCTTCGAGCTCGTGGGCTCCTTGACCCATTCGGGCGTGCTCAACCGAAAGCTGGTCTGGGAGGCGTTCGGGACGTGGGTGAGCGGATACTACACCGCGCTCCGGACGCCGGTCGACGTCATCGGGAGGGCCCGGGAGCTCTCCAAGGACCCGCTGATCATGCACGAGTTCGAGTGGCTGTTCCGACTTGTCCAGAAGATCGATCGCAAGATGTTGGGGGCGGAGTTTGACATTGCCCAGTCCACGCAGCAAGAAGTGTTCTTGATGCTCCGCCGTGAAGCGGTCCTGGAGCCGGAGTAGCGGTTCGAGACGTCGAACGGTAGGACCGACCCGACCGCGAACGGTCGGCCTCGGAGGCGGGTTCGAAACGCCCGGGACGCATTCCTTCCGAGAGATTCGTCGCCCCGGGACGTACCGCGCTCGGTCGTGCGGCTCGGACGCCGGGGGTCAGGCGAGCTTCAACTGACGGAGGATCTCGGTAAACCGGGGGTCGGCTCGCAGCGGTTCGTAGCGGGGGTCGAGTCTCCACGTGCGGATCACGATCGAACGATCCCGTACAGCCTCCGCCAACAGGCGGAACGACTCGTCGAGTTCTCCGAGCAAGGCGAAGACGCCCGCGAGGATATCCTTCTTGAACGGGATGCCCTCCGCGGTCGCTTCGATCTGACCCACCCGCTCGAGCGCTCGGTCCCGCTGACCCGTGCTCGCAAAGTAGAACGCGTATCCGGGAGCGAGCGCCGGATCGTGCGGGGAGAGGCGGGCCAACCGTTCGAGCTCCTCGAGCGCCCGGGGCCAATCCCGCTCGGCCATGCGATACTCGTGGAGCGCGAGGTGGTATCGGTCCCCGAAGTTCTCGACCGCCCCGAGCTTCTCGATCTTGGCGGACGCTTCCTCCATGCGGCGGAGGCGGATGAGCAGGTGCGCGGACGCGGCCAACGTCGCGACCGACAACGGGTCTCCCTCCTCGGCCCGGGCCATCTCCCGCAGGGCGTCCTCTCGCCGATCCTGGCACTGGAGCAGGAGGGAGTACCAGTGGTGCGCGGTCGCGTAGCTCGGGTTCAGGGCGACGGCCCGCTGGAACTCCTGTTCCGCGGCCGCGAAATCGAGCTCTTCGGTGAGGGCGTGGCCCAACGACGCGTGCGCCTCGGCGAGGTCGGGGTCGAGCTCGAGCGCGCGCTTCGCGTAGGTGCGGCTGGCTTCGATGTCCCCCGCGCTGCGCGAGCCGACGTAGATCCCGAGGAGCATCGCGACGTCCGCGAGACCCGAGTACGCGGAGGCGTTGCGAGGATCGAGGCGCACCGAAAGCTCGAACTGCTCCCTCGCCGCCGCCAGCGCGCTCGCGGTGCGGTCGCGGAGCAGCACCCGCCCCTTGAGATAGGCGAGATAGGAGTCGGGACGGACGGTCGGTAGGGTCGCGAGCCGCGCGGACTCGGTCGCCCGGAGCGTCACCCGAAGCGCCTCCGCGACCTCCCGGGCGATCTCGGACTGGATGGCGAAGACGTCCACGAGCTCCCGGTCGTACTTCGTCGACCACAGGTGGCCCTGCGACGCGACGTCGATCAACTGGACCGTGATGCGCAGCTGCTGACCTGCCTTCCGAACGCTCCCCTGTAGGAGCGACGCGACGCCCAGGTCCCGACCTATCTCGGCGGCCCCCTTCGTCGTCGAACGGTAGGGAAGCACGGACGTCCGCGCGATCACGCGCAGCCCGTTCAACTGAGAGAGGACGGAGATCAGCTCCTCCGTGAGCCCGTCTGCGAAGTACGCATCGTTCGGGTCCGGAGAGATGTTAGCGAACGGGAGGACCGCGAGGCCCGCGGGGCGGCCTTCCGTCCGGGGAGACTCCCCGGGGGAGTTCGCGGCGACGACGACGCGATACAGTTCCATGGGGGACTGGACGTTCTTCAGGACCCGGGGACCGAGCGGCTCGATCGGATCCGAGATCTTGTTGTGCACCTGTCCAAAGACGGGTTCGGAGATGCAGATCCCTCCCGGCTCCGCGAGGGGCTCGATCCGCGCCGCGATGTTCACCGAGTCGCCGAAGATGTCGTCACCGCGCGGCTCGACGTCCCCCAGATGGATCCCGATCCGCAGGTCGATCGGCTCCGTGCCCGGGGTCGCGTTCCTCTCCTGGAGGCGCCGTTGGATCTCGATCGCGCACCGGACGGCGTCGAGCGCGCTCGAGAACTCGACGAGCGAGCCGTCCCCAATCGACTTCACCTCGCGCCCGCGGTGGGCGGCGAGGAGGGGACGCAGGAGCGCCTCCTGCTCCTCTCTCAGGCGGAGCGCTCGTGCCTCGTCGGCCTGGCTCGCCCGGGTGTATCCGACCATGTCGGTGAACATGATCGCCGAGAGACGCCGGACCGAGGCCACGCCCCCCGATTTGCGTCGAGGGATTAAGGTCCCTCTCCCACGGACGCGCGTCAGCTCTCGCGCCGAGCGGCCTTCGGCTCGACTCAGGAGTTCGGGGGACGGAGCCGCCGCGGCAACTCGGTCGGAAGACGGTACTTGCGCAAGAGGGCCACGAACCTCGGATCGTCGCGGATGGAGTCGAAGAACGGCCCGCGGAAGAACAGCCACAGCACCTGGTCCCCCTCCCGGTCGTCCTTCTCGAGCAGGTCGAGCGCCTTCTCCCGTTCGCCGAGGCTCGCGTAGAGCATCGCGAGATGAGCGGCGGACGTGTACGACCCCGCCTCTCCTCGCTCCACCGCGGACGCAACCTGTCGAGCGGCCTCCGGTCGGCCGACGAGAGCGTTCAGAAGCGCATGGTCGAACCGCTCGTCGTCGTCGGCGTTTCCGAGGGGGGTGGCCGCCTCACGGGCGGCCTCCGCCCGCCTTCCGGCCTGGACGTAGAACATCCCCAGATGGAGGTGCTGGCGAAGCGCGTCCGGGTGGTCCTGGTGGATGTGTTCGGCCCGAGCGATCGCCTCGTCCACCCGCCCCGCCTCGAGTTCGATCCAGGAGAGCGCCCCCTCCGACTCCCCGCCCGGATCCAACCGAAGCGCGCGGCGGTACAGTTCCATCGCCTCGTCGAACCGCCCCAGGCACTCCAGCAAGAGGCCGTAGAACCGGAGGGCGGGGACATTGCTCGGGTTGATCTCGAGGGCCCGGCGGAACTCGGCTTCGGCGGCGTTCCAGTCGTGGTCGAACTGGAGGGCGATGTTCGCGAGCGCCGAGTGCGCGTCGGAGGAGTCGGCATCCAGTGCGAGCGCCTTCCCCGCGAGGTCGCGCGCGCGGGGCATGATCGAGCGGAACGGAAAGAAATCGCCGGCCGCCCCGACGTAGAGGTTGGCCCACGCCGCGTACGCCTCGGCGAACGTCGGGTCCAGCTGGGTCGCCTTCTCGAACGCAGCGAGCGCCTCGTCGATCCCCTTGCCGTGGGACAGCCGGGCCGCGACGAGCCCCCGGAGATACAGGTCGTAGGCCGCCGGGTTCGCTGTGGGTCGCCGACGCGCCTCGGAGAGCTCCGACGGAGCGAGCTGAAGGCGCAGGACCTCGGCCGTGCGTTCGGCGATGTCGGTCTGGACCGCAAAGACGTCGTCCACCTCGCGGTTGTAGCTGTTCGCCCAGACGTGCCCCTGCGTGGCTACGTCGATCAACTGGAGCGTGATGCGGATCCGGTTGCCGGCCTTGCGGACGCTGCCCTCGAGCACCGTGTCGACCCCCAGCTCGGACCCGACCTGAGCGATCGATTTCGGGGCCGTCTTGTACGGAGCGACCGACGTCCGCGCGATGACGTTCAGCCCGCGGACGTGCGATAGGACGGCGATCAGCTCTTCGGTGAGGCCGTCGGCGAAGTATCCATCGCTCGGATCAGGGCTGATGTTCGCGAGCGGCAGCACCGCTAGATGGTGACCCCCCGACCGTCCGTCGAGGGTCGGCTCGCCCGCGCCGACCCGCGGCGGGACGAGACGGTAGACGGCAACGGGAAGTCGGATGTTCTTGAGCGCGGTCGGGCCGAGGGACACCAGCGGCGCTTCGATCTTGTTCTGGACCTGATCGACCACCTGCTGGGTGAGGCAGATCCCCCCCGGCTCCGCAAGCGATTGGATGCGGGATGCGATGTTCACCGCGTCGCCGAGCACGTCGTCGTTCGACTCGACGACGTCGCCGACGTGGATGCCGATCCGGATCTGGATCCTGCGCGGCGACTCGACGGACCGGTTGTAGTCCCCGAGCGCGATCTGGATCTGCTGCGCGCCGTGCACCGCGTCCAGCGCGCTCGGGAATTCCACCAGGAAGGCGTCCCCGACGGTCTTGATCTCTCGTCCCCCGAACCGCTCAAAGATCGGACGCAGCAGATCGTTGTGACGGGCGAGGTCCGCAAGCGCCCCCTTCTCGTCCGCCTGGACGCGTGCGGAGTAGCCGACGATGTCCGTGAACATGATGGCGGCGAGGCGGCGCCGGCCGGTGGCCATGCCGAAGGGACCGGTCCCCTCGAATTAATGGCTTGCCCGCCTCGGAACGGTCCGCGCCTCGAACCCGCGACCGCGCGGTCGGAGCCGACCGGTCGCCGGGCGGCCTCGACGCCGCCGGGGGCACGGTCCGTCGGGTCTGAGAGAGAGCGAGACACTGCCGACTCTGACCGCCCGAGCGCTCAGGACCGGGGGTGGGTTCCCGTCTCCTGCGGCGGCGTTAGCGATGGCTTGCGACCAAAGCCCGGAGCGTCCCGGGCGCCGCCGGGGACTCTCAATACCTTTTTTACCCCCATGCCAGCATCATCTGGCGGGACGTGCCCCTGTGACATCGTCAAAAGGACTGGTTAGGACCATCGCCGTGAGCCTGCTGATCGTAGGAACCCTCGCGCTGGGCTTCGCCCCCGTGGGGGTCGGTGCGGCTGCTCCCGCCCACGCGGCGGCCCACGCCGCCCCGAGCGTGACCCCGTCGGTGCAGCGCGCGTTCGGAGGTTCCGTCTCCGCCACGTGGAGCTGCATGTACGGCGGATGCTTTGCCAACGACACGAACGTCGGCAACCTCACCCTGAGCCTGCAGTACTCCGTCACCTGGGCCGTCATCTACACTGTGACCAACGTCTCGGGGAGCCAGACGGAGGTCCAGATCCAGGCCGCCCTCGGCGCCTCCGCGTCCATCGCGATCTCGACGTGCACCAACGGCACGGGGACAATCCCGTGCCAGACGACCTCGTTCGCGGTCTCCCTGAAGGGATCCGAGGTGTTCAACGGCTACACGAACCTCACGTCGGGTTCGGTCAACCAGACGAACGCCTCCGCCGGCCCGCTCGGCAGCACCGCCGCCTGGGCGATCATGAACTCGTGGTCGAAGGCGTCGCTCAACTTCAGCGGCTCGTTCTCGGCGACGATCCCCCTCTCGGACGTCAGGTCGGAGTCGGTGAGCGCCTCGTTCGATGTCGGCGGCTCGTCGACCTCCTCGATCAACTTCCCGAGCCCGCTCGCCGTCGTGCCGGTGGACCCGGTGGCGGGCGACATGTGGCAGTCGAGCGCGCCGTACACCGCGAGCGGGTCGTACTCGAACGGTTCGACCCTCACGCTCAACGAACCGGACAGCGCGCCGATGACCGTCTCCCACTGGTACCACGGCTCGGTTACCCCGTCGGGCACGCTCGCGCTGAACGGAACGGACGTCGGCCCGGTAACGCTGTACGACAACTACACGGCACCCCCGACGATGGTCACCGCCCAAGTGATCGACCTCACGTTCTCGAGCGGCAACTACTCGGCCGAGGATGGGTGGCTCGTCGTGCCCCTCAATCTCTTTGGTGGGGTCGGTGGGCTGCTCTCCCAGACGGCCGTCCAGCAGACCGGCCCCTCTCCCGCCGTCGGGGCGCACACCGCCGCAACGGACCTGAACGGTTCGTCCGAGTCCGCCTACTACCGTGACGGGCCCGGGATCATCGGGGTCGGAGCCACCGGCAACTCGACCCTCCCGGTCGGGGAGCCGGGCGCGGAGACTCCCACGATCAAGGTCCAGGCCGGACCCGAACCCGTCAGCGTCGCGCAGGACCAGTACAACTCGATCGTCTCGCCCGGGTCGAGCGGCAACGGGTTCCCGCTGCTCCTCGTGCTCGTCGCGGCGGTCGTCGTCGTAGTGGCGATCGGCGGTGTCTTTGTCTGGCGCCGCTCGGCCGGTCGCAACCGCCCGCCGTCGCCCCCGCCTCCCCCGACCGGGATGAACCCCGGAGGACCGGGCCCCGGTCAGTAGTCCGATCGGCTCGTGTTTGGCCCGCGGATCGCTCCGCGGGCCCCTCCAACCCCTTCTTCCTTTGACCCGGTTCTGCAGGACTTCCAATCGCCGCGACTGCACCATTGGGCGAAACCCGGCGAATGCCCCACGGCAGGGAGGCCGAATCCGTCCCGCGCGGATTCGCCGGGTTTCATCGTGGGCGGTTCCGCCGGTGATGCATCCCGGCCACGAACCCCCCGATGGCCAGCAGGACCGCCCCCGCAACTGCCATACCGCGCAGGATCAGCATCCACCCCGCGCTGTGGTGCGTGTAGAACCAGATCCCTACTCCGAGGATGGTGATCCCCGCCGCCGCCACTCCTTCGGCCGTCTCCCCTCCGAGAGATATCGCAAAGAGGATCGAAACGAGGAAGGCGACCAGAACCCCCACGACCATTAGGACAAATCCAAACTCAAGAGGGCGCAGTTCGCGCGTGCTTTCCAGGAGGAGGCCGGCGGTGGCCAGCAACAGCAGGCCGTAGAGGGCGACTCCCACCCATCGAAGTTCGATGTCCTCAGGATCCGTGAACTCCGCTGGGTCCCTCGCGTCCGGAACCTCCACGGTGGGAGCGTCGCTGTGGGCCAGCGCGCCAACGCTGGGAGACGGGCGAACCATGGTCGATCTCGCCGAAAGGACGGAGATGTTACAACGATATCCACGCGAGAGCGCGCCGGCCCGTCCGGCCGAGATCGTTTCGGGCGTACGGCGGCGCGACCTGAGTTGACCCTGCGAGAGTCCGTCGAGCCCGCCCGAGCCGGCCTATAGGACCCTGCGGTTCAGTGCGGGTTCGCCCGCCCCGATTCGAAAGTGATTCCTTGCTCTACCCAGTGGGCTGCAGTCTCTGCCTTCTTGCGAGCGTCGGTGACGGTCGTTCCCCGCGCCACCGCGACGCCGAGACGTCGATCCGGGTGGGCGTCGGGCTTCCCGAAGAGGAACAGCCGCACCCCCGGGGGGGCCAGCGCCTTGGAGAGATTCGAGTACACCGGCGCCGTCCCCGTCGCGGCGGAGAGGATCACATGGCCGGCGGCCGGTACCGTGGGCTCCGGTCCTTCGTACGGAAGCCCGAGGATGGCGCGCGCGTGCAACGCGAACTCGCTGTTCCACTGGCTTCCCAGGGTCACGAGGCCCGTGTCGTGGGGGCGTGGCGAAACCTCGCTGAAGTAAACGGACTCCCCGGCCACGAAACACTCGACTCCGAAGACTCCGAATCCCCCGAGAACGTCGGTCACCGCGACGGCGACCTCCTCGAGTCGACGCACGACCCCGGTCGGCAGATCGGCCGGCTGCCAGCTCTCGTGATAGAGGGTCCCGGGTCGTGCGTGCCCGATCGGGGCCATCACCGTGGTTCGGGGTCTCCCCCCGGGATCGAAATGCCGAACGGCGAGCATCGTCACCTCGAGATCGAATCGGACGAACTCCTCGATCATGATCCGAGGGTTCGCGACCCTTCCGTGCTCGGAGGCTTCGGCGTAGGCGCGGTCGAGCTCGCCGGACGACCGGACGACCGACATCCCGTGACCCGAGCTCGACATGATCGCCTTGAAGATGCAGGGGAAGCCGATCTGGGTGGCCGCCGTGCGGGCGTCTCCCAGATTGTCGGCGAAGGCGAAGCGGCTCGTCGGCACACGGGCGGTCTCGGCCGCCAGGACGCGGATCCGCTCCCGGTCCATCGTCGTTCGGGCTGCCGCCGCGTTCGGGATCACCGTCCACCCGTCCGCCTCGAGCCGGACCAGTTCCGACGTCGCGATCTGCTCGATCTCGGGCACGATGACGGAAGGACGGACCTCCTCGACCAGCGCCCGCAGAGCCGCGGGATCGGTCATGGCCAGGACACGGGAGCGGTGGGCCACCTGCATCGCCGGGGCGTGCGCGTAGCGATCCGCGGCGACGACCTCCGCCCCGAGGCGCATCGCTTCGATGGCGATCTCCCGTCCCAGCTCTCCGCTCCCGAGCAACAGGAGTCGGGGCGCAGAGCCGATCTCGGGGGATCCGAGCGTATCACGGAACGGGACGCCGTGCTGGGCAGGAATGCTGGCCACCGGGAGGCGGTAGCATCGGGACGCTTAAGGCGGACCCGACCGGGCGGGGTCACCCGTCGCCGCGCCACCTTGGACGCTGGTCCGGCATTTCGGGGGAACGAAGTCTGGGCCGGGCGCCGCACCGACGAGCCCCCTCCGCGAGAAGTCGAAGGGCCCCGTCCTTCCCTCCACGATGAGGCATCTCGTAAATACGTCGATTCCATGCCCGTTTCGGCGCGGTATGCTGGGGGCGAGTCTCCCCGGAGTCGTCGGCGGCCCGGTGGGGCCCGGCGCCGCAGTCTGCGTCGTTCTCCTGTTGACCGCCAGCGGCGTCCTCGTCGCCCTAGCGGGCGCAGGAGGGTCGCCTTCGAGCCTGGCTTCCGCCTCGAACTCGCTGCGGCCGTTAACGCCGATGGGTGGCGGGTCCGACGTATCGGGGGCCCTGCCCCGCTCTCCCGACAGTTCGCAGCTCCAATCCCCCCACCCCGGGACGATCGACGCGTTCGAGTTGGCTGCCTCGGGCGCGGCCACGGTGGATCCCGCGATCGCCTACGACACCATCAGCTACGAGCCGATCCTCAACGTCTACGAGACGCTCGTCAACTACAACGGGAGCTCCACCACCAGCTTCGTCCCCACGCTGGCGACGTGCGTCCCGAGCACCGTGCAGTGCGTCTCCGACTACGGGACGAACCTCACGGGCTATGCCGGGAGTCGACCGATCGACTGGACGTTCGTCCTGGACGATCAAGCGAACTTCTACGACCCGACGACCCACGTTTCGTGGGGGGTGTACCCGTCGGACGTCATGTTCTCCATCGCCCGCGCATTGTCGTTCTCCGACCTGCCGTACGAAGGAAAGACCCCGGGATGGATGCTCGGCCAAGCGCTGCTCCCGACAGGTCGGGCGGGCTGGGATGCCGGACTTCACTACCCGTTCAACACGTCCTCAACGGCGATCCTCGGCTCGATGCTCGTCAACGCATCGGCGTTCTGCCCGGCGGTCGCGGTCGCCGACGAACACGGCTGCATCTCGTTCGTCGCTGACGGCGGTGGGGCCGCCTGGCCGTTCTTCCTCGACCTGATCTCGAACAACCTCGGTGCGAGCATCGTCCCGTGCGGCTGGTTCTCCTACGAATCGGCCGGGATGCCGGGGTGGGGCACGAACGCGGGGAGGGGCGACGGGAGCTGCGGGCTGCCCGGCGGGACGCCCGGCCACCCGATCACCACGACCGACAGCCCCGCGTGGGCGACCTACCTCTCGGGCCTGAACCCGGAGTCGTGGGACTCCTTCGAGGAGGCCGCCGACGGGGCCCCCTCCGCGGATCCGGGGGTCCAGTGGAGCATGGTGGGCAGCGGCCCGTACTTCGCGCAGGTCCGCGAGGGGGTCGGGTACAATCTGTCGCTGAACCCCGCGTACGAGCAGCCCGGCGGCTGCTCGGGAGCGGGCGTCCTCGCGACGTACTCCGGCGGTTGCGATCCTGCTCCCAGCTCGTTCCTGCCGACCGTCCACGTGGTGTGGGAGTCGACCGTTGACCCGGGCATCGGCGCGTATCTGGCGCACCAAGCCGACTTTGCGAGCATGCAGTATGGGGGGATCCACACCGAGGGGTACGGCGACGGGTACTGGAACACGTACGTGTTCCCGACCCTCGTCCAAGCCTTCACGACGATCGACCTCGATTGGAGCGCGTCGGCGTACGCATCGGAGTTCCCGTCGGAGCCGACCCCCACCGTCCCCTCCACGTTCTTCACCAGCCCCGGTCTGCGGGCGTTCTACACCCACTCCTACCCCTACCAGACCGTCGAGCGGACGATCCACACGGTCGACGGCGTACCGTTCTCCGTCGATGCCGGCGGCCCCATCCCCCTCGGGATGGGAGACTACTATCCCGCGAACGTCTCGTTCCCGGGAGGATCGCCCGACACCGACCCCGCGGACGTCGGGGGAGCCGCGTGGTGGTGGTCGCAGATCACGGACCCGAGCTCTTCGTACTACGACCCCCAGCTCTCGACCTGCAGCCCGTCGACGCCGTGCACGTTCCCGATCCTCGGTCTCGTGGGCGACCCGGCGGGCGCCGGGGCGATCGCCGACTGGGTCGCCGAGATCGACTCGCTCTCGGGGAACGCGCTCCGGCCGTTCACCTTCAACCTGACCTACCTTCAGTATCTCGACTTCCTCACGACACCGGCCGAGCCCTATCATAGTCCGATCCCGTCGTTCGACGGCTTGGGGTGGGCCCCCGATTTCCCGGATCCGACCGACTACGTGACACCGGAGATCTCGCCCAACCAGACGTTCACCGTGGCGGACTCCTTCTCCGAACAGGTAGGTTACCACGCCCAGAGCGCGGCGAACATCTCCGCCTGCGGCCACTACGGCTCGAGCTTCTCCGACCTGGTCTACTGGGCGCACGCGGCCTCCGACCCCGCGGGCGGACAGCTCAACGAGACCTGCCAGGGGGTCGCGTACTCGGCCGCGACCTACTGGATCGGCGTGGCGGCGAACGAGAGCGACGGACCGGCGCGCGTGCTCGACTACGACCTGATCGAGCAGATCACCAACGGCCTCTCCATGTACGTCTGGGACGGGCAGACGAACGAGGTCACCACGGCGGCCCCCTGGATCTCGGCCGCGTCGATCGACCGCAATCCGATGATCGGGGGCGGCGGCGACGAGGTCTGGTCGGAGATCCGGTATCAACCGTACCTGAACACCGTGACGTTCCAGGCGTCCGGCCTACCGGCCGGCGCACCGTGGTCCGTCAGTGCCAACGGCTCGATCGCGTCGGAGAACGCTTCGGCGCACGGTCGGGGGACGCTCGTCCTGCACGAACCGAACGGGACGCTCTCCTTCTCCCTCGCATACCCCGTTGGGTACGGGGTCTCCCACGTCACCGGACACGGTTCCGTGAGCCAGAACCAGACCACGGTATCGGGCCGCACCACGGTGGCGATCGCCTTCGGGCCGATCGAGAACCTCACCTTCGCGGAGACCGGCCTCCCCACGAGCACCCTCTGGGGAGTCACTCTCTCCTCGGGGTACGCCCACGGGGGCCCGGCCGGGACCCTGAGCGAGACCTCCGATCGTGCGGCCGTGAACTTCTCCGTCGTCAAAGGATCCTGGAGGTTCGTCGTGTCCGTTGTCCCGCCCTCGTACCGGGCCCATCCGGCGCACGGCACGCTGACCCTCGGCCGAGCCGCGAAGGAGAAGACGATCCGATTCGACCCCATCGCGAGACCCCACCCCCCCATCCCGGACCTCGCGACGGGGCCCCCGGCCTTCCTCTCCGCAGCGATGGCCGTGCCGCGTGCCGCGTCCCGAGGGCTGCCCCCCTAAGGAGTTCTCCCGGCTCCCCGGTCTCGTCGTCCGCCGGACTCAGGCGACGGGGGTGCGGACAGGACCGACCGGACGTGATGGGACCGCGGTCAAGGTGGTACGGAGGATTCCTCCCATTGCTACCTAAAACCGTAGTACTGGAACCCCGTTGAGCGGGGCGAGGCGAGAGCCTCGAGAGTGGTTCCATGGGAAAGCGTTGGCTGGTGGGGCTGGTGGCGGCGATCGCGGTCGTGTGCATGGCGGGCGCCGGGTTCTCGGCGTTCACCGCTCAGGCGGCGGTCTACGGGACGGCGAATTCGGCGACGATGGACTTGCAGATCACGGACTCGGCAACCTTTGGGTGCTTCTACTTCTACAATGTGCCGGGGGCTCCGGGCAGCATCGCGGTGACCGGGGAGAACGCCGAACTGACGGCGCTCACGGTCGTCGCGTCGAACATGACCCCGAGCACCTACTGCTACATCGGGATCGCTCTCGAGAACACCGGGTCGGTCGCCGTGAACGTCAGCGTGGCCCTGGAGACCGCGGGAGCGGGCGGGATGTGCGTGGCGGACGAGGTCAGCTGCTACGGCGTCTTCACCTACTCGGGGATCGGATCCGACGGGACCATCTATTGGGTCGGCGCCCCGAACTACGGGACCCCGACCTACTCGAACGCGAACTTCGTCACCCTGAGCCCGGGCGGGACGTACATCGACTACATCGGCGTCGACCTTCCCCCGGGATCGACGGACGCCTCTCCGGCGAGCGCGACGTTCACCGTGCTGTACACGGCGACGCCCGGTGTCCCGACCGGAACCCCTGAGGGGGTCTTCTCGGGCGTTCCCGGGGCGTGAGCCGCGAGAGACGCACCGCGTTCCAGGCCGAACCCCTTCCCTCCGGTCGGGGGGGTCCTTCGGGACCCCCTTGGCCGGGGCTCTCGACTCCGGCAGGATCGGGTCGCCCCGGAGGGCTCGCACGCCCCCGGCTCCCGACGGCCCACGATCGGGGAGTCGATCCCCGCAGTTTCTCGCCGACAGGCGCACGGAAGGGGCCTTCGCGCGAGACCAAACGTTTTTGAGGAGGGGAATCGGCTGGGAGGGACCATGGCACAGGCCCCCCCTCCCGCCGCATGGACTCCGCCGACATCGACCGCCCCGGCCGCTTCGTCCGCCCCCAAGGGGGGTGGCTCGAGCCTTGCGACGATCCTCGCCGTCGTAGCGATCGTCCTCTCGCTCGTCGCCGTGGGGATCAGTTTCGCCAACATGAAGTCGACCTCCACGTCGAGCGCGCCGGGCGTCGCACCCGAGTCGCTGTACGCCGTGGTCGCCAGCAACGGGGCCCTCGTCCGGGCTTCCGGCGTGAACGGAAGTATCGAGACTGGCACCGGCACCTACCAGGTGAACTTCACGCAGATTCTCTACCAGTGCACGTACTCCGCCATCCTCGGCACGACCGGCACCGGCGTGCAGCCCGCCGGCTATGCGACGGTGGCCAAGGACGCCGCGAACTCCTCCGACCTGGATGTATCGACCTACAACCAATCGACCCACGCCCTGACGAGCTACTCTTTCCACATCGTGGCGTCGTGCCCCGGCGGACTCTACGCCGCGGTCTCTGCCACTGGAACGTTCGTGAGCGGCGCCGGAGTCTCAGCGTCCTTCAGTCAGGGGCTCGGCGCCTACACGGTGTTGTTCAACCAGGACGTCGCCGGGTGCGCCTTCAGCGGCGGTCTAGGTGAGAGCGGCAGCGGACCGAGTTCCTCGGGGATGTTCACGGTCGCCGATCGGGCAGGAAACAGCAACGGGGTTTGGATCGACACGTTCCTCTCGAATGGAACCCTCTCGAACGAGTCGTTCCATCTGGAAGTCTACTGCTAGGGCGATTGCACTGTTTCGAGTCGACAACCCTTTCCTCCCTATTCTCTCCCGGCCTCGACTTCAAATCCTGGCGACCGTTTACCGAACGTGGTTGCTCGATACCAGGCTCTCTCCCTCGATCTGTGGTTCACCGCGGTGTCGCACCCCCCGGGCTTTGAGGCGAACTGGACCGAAGCGCGGCTCGACTACCTCGAGAGCGCTCTCCGCGACCGATCGGGCCGCCCGCCGGGGCGGGAAGCTCTACGGGCCGCGCTGGATCAGGTCGGAGCCGAGCTGGCGGGGCGCGATCTCAATTGGGGAAAGATCGACCCCGGGGAGGTGCTTCGCCAGTGCGCGGATCGACTGGGAGCCACGGCGCCCCGGGGACTCGAGGAGTCTATGCGGGAGTACTCGGCGGCCGGGCTCGCCGAGCACCCGCCGACCGTGAATCCCGAGCTACGAAGCGTCCTCCCCGCGCTGCGCGACCGGGGGGTCCCCGTGATCATGATCACGAACACGGCGCGTCGGGCGGCGACGTGGAAGTCGATGCTTCACGATCGCTGGGGGCTCGTGTTCGACCACGTGATCGCCTCGTGCGAGGTCGGGAAGGCGAAACCCGACCGAGCGATCTTCGAACGCGCGAGCCGCCTCCTGGGTCTTCCGGCCGCAGAGATCCTCCACGTCGGGGATCGCTGGGAGCTCGATGTCGTCGGCGCGCAGAACGCCGGGTTCGGCGCGGCTCTCTATCGAGGGCTGTGGGGGTCCTACCCTCCCGGGATGTACCCGGAGACCGACCCGGGGCTGGTCGCGCGCAGCGGGGTGCTGTGCGTCGATCGTCTCGAGGAACTGCTCGAGGACGGCCTCCTCGCTGGCCCATCCGCGTAGCGCCCGAGGAGCGAGCCGGACTCCGGTACCGACCCCCGCGGGACCCGCCCGAGCCTCCGTCCGACCCTCCGTCGGTCCACACCCCCCGGAAGGGAGCCGGCCGCTGGAATCCGATGTGCGCCCTAGACACATCGGCGCGCCGGCATCCCGGCTGCGCCCCTTCGACCGGTGTACCACCTCAAAGGACATGTATGGCGAAGCGCAATACTGTGCTCCTGGCGGTTACCGGAATGCCTCCTACGGCGATCTTCGGCCAACCGACCTCCGTGTTCGTCGGCGGGCCGAGTCGGTCGCTTCTCAACTGGGTCGTCTACGCGCTGGCGTCCCGAACGGATCCCGGATTCATTTGGACCGACGTGCGGCTCCCGGGGGAGGTCCTCGCGGGGACCGACCCGCTGGCCCGCGGGCTCGTCGACCCGGACCGCCTGAACATCGTCTACCCGCAGGAGCTGGTCCCGGGCGACCCGTCGGCCGTCCCGCCGGCCGGGGTGGATCGGCCCGCGCCTCCCGCGACGGTCCGCCGTCTCGAGGACTTCCTCCGGCTCCCGTTGCACACCCAGCGCCTCCTGGCGGGGGCCCCGAAGGGCGGCCATCCGATCGTGCTGGCGCTCTCGAACGCGCATCGGATGGTCGGCCCGTACCCCACGGAGACGGTCGCGCCGATCGTTCGGACCATCGTGGAGTCGGGGGCGATCCTGTTCGTCACGTTCGCGGACGCGCCTCCCGAGGGTCGGTTCGCCTTCGAGACGGTCCTCCAGGTGGAGGGCGAGACTCCCCGCCGCTGGAAGGACGCCGCGCTCTGGGTGGAGCGGGGCCCGACGGACGGTCCCCTTCCTTCTGGGGCGCGCTACCCTCTCGCCGAATTCGAACCGATCGCCGCGGTCCTCTCTCAGGAGTTTCCCTGAGTCCGGGGGCGCTTCCAGAGGTTACCCGGGTCGCGAACCCCCGGGTCGGGCGAGCGCGTTGAGCTCGTCGTACGTCAGGGCCCCCTCCACGAGAAGCCGGAACGTGCCGCGCTCCCGTATCTCCCGGCTCGCGCGCTTCAGGAACCCGAGCGTGGCGTACGAGGCCGCGGGACCGAAGCTGATCCGTTTTACCCCGAGGCGCGCCAGCGCCTTGACCGGCGGGAGACCCGGTCGGACCATCACGTTCACCGGACCCCCGACCTCCTCCACGAACGCTCCGATCCTCGCCGCATCGGTCAAGCCCATCGGATAGACGCAGTCCGCCCCCGCCTCCCGGAACGCGACCGAACGGCGCACCGCTTCCCGGAACCGTTCGCGCTCGGAGCCCGCGGCGTGGCGGAAGGCGTCCGTGCGGGCATTGATCACGAGCGGGATTCCCATCGACGTACCGAGGCGTCGAATCGCGCGCAGCTTCTGGACCTGGGCCGAGAGCGGATAGAGACCGCGTCCTGAGGGGAGCAGGTCCTCGAGATTGACCCCCACCGCCCCCGCCCGGAGCATCGAGCGCACGGTCGCGACGACGGCCGCGACGCTCCGCCCGTACCCCGAGACGATGTCGGCCGAGAGGGGAACCGAGATCAGCCGCGCGATGCGGGCCACCGCCGCGACCAGGTCGCGCCGGGGCATCGTCTCGCCGTCGGGATAGCCGTGCGAGACCATCACGCCGGCGCTCGAGGTGGCGACCGCGGGGAATCCCGCCTCCTCGAAGAGCCGGGCGCTCGCGACGTCCCACGCGTTCGGCAGGAGGAGCGGCCGCCGACCGTGGTGCAGGGCCCGGAACGCCTCGGCCCGCCGCGCCGCTGCGCTCATCGTCCGGCCCACGCTCCCGCCCCGCATAACCTCGAACCGTTCGGCCCGAGGCGCCGAGAGGCACCGCTCGGAACCCCGCCGAGCGCCGTGCGAAGGTGTGGCGGGGCGCTCGGTCGCCGTCCAAGGGTTTATCTCCCGGTCCGGGCAAGCTCACTCTACTTCGGCTCGGAACTGGATCCCCCACACCGGGACCGGTCCCGTGGAGAACCGCACATGCAGACCCCGAGAGCCCGGCGCGCGCCCGTCCTCGTCCGAACCCCCTCCATCGCTCGACCGACGGCGGGCGGCCCCGCGGGGAGGAGCCGGCGGTGACGCGACCCAACTGTCCTCGATCGATCGACCTCGTCACCCGGCGCGGTCGCCGATTCGGGCTGCGGCCCGAGGGCCGTCGTGCGGCGGCGCATCCGTCCGGCGGTGCCCCGCTCGAGTGGCGCCCGACGCGGGCCGAACCGCCCCGAACGGCCTCCCCGATCGTCCCGCTCGCGGCGCGGGAGGCTCCCCGCCCCCCCTCGCACGACCCCGTACGCCCCGGGGCCGAGCCGGGGACCGGCACCGGGCCGAGCCGCGAGCTCGACGCGATCCAGTCCTACCTCGAACGGTGCGGGCTGGGCGCGACCCTCCTGGATCTGGTCGCGCTCCGGACCTCGATCCTGAACGGCGATCCGCGTCGGATCCAGCAGCAGTTCACCGAGGCGCTCGCCCGGGGCGAGCGTCCGGAGCGGCTCCTGCAACTTCGGGCATGGGAAGGCGCGACCGTCTTCACCGACCGCGAGCGGTGCGCGCTCGCCTGGACGGATGCGCTCACCCAACTCCCCCGGGCCCCGGTGGGGGAGGCGATGTACGACCGGGTTCGTTCCCAGTTCAGCGAGCAGGAGGTCGTCGACCTCAGCTGGGCGATCGTGGCGATGAACGCGTGGAACCGCCTCGCCATCGCCTTCCGGACGAGCTCGACGTAGCGCCCCGCCTCCCGTCGGCACGCTCCTCGGCGCCCGCCGCTGCGATGCGGCCGTGGCGCTACGTCGTCGCGCCGGGAGGGCGGCGGATGACGCCGGAGTGGAGTTCCATCGCGCCGGTCGAGCGGTCGATGCGTCCTCGGACGCCGAACGTTCGGCCGAGGCCCGCGACCTCCACGATGTACCAGAGCACCTCGTAGCAGTCGCCCCGGACGAAAGCGACCCCCACGTGGGCGCGCATCGCCATCCACGGGTTGTGCTCCATCGCCGCGAGGTACGTACGCTCGAGCGCCTCCCGCTCGGAGCCGACCGGCCCGGGCGAGGGGGGGACCTTCGCGACCTCGAACGAGGTCTCGGGCTCGGGAGCCTTCTCCCCGAATCGGTAGCGGCGGAACCGAAGGCGGTAGCGGGCCGGGGTGTCCTCCTGGTCGAGGAGCGTCCAGACCCGCGGATTCGAGGTGGGGGCGACGGCGGAGAACCGCTCGCGCCGTCGCACGACCCCGGCCCGCCAGCGGGCGACCCCCCGCAGCAGGAGGTACCCCCCGTAGATCGCCGCCAGGATCCACGTCGTCTCGACCCAGACCGATAACGGGACGTGGCCCCGCTCGGCGATCAGGGTCCCGAGCGTCACGGCCGTGAGCGAGAGCATGGCGACGTTGATCGCGACGTCCGCGTCGAGGCGCAGGCGGCGCAGCGAGAATGGGAGGAGGGGGAGGACGGCGAAGTGCGTGAACCCGTCGAGGAAGACGTGCGAGAGACCCCCGATCTCCATCGCCACGAAGTAGCCGAGCGGGGAGGCGTGCGTGAAGAACGGAAGGTACGGAACGAGGACGCACCCGACCGCCGCCACGATCGTCACGCCGAGGATCGAGTGCGTGATGCCGTGGTGCCGCAGGATCGGGAAGCGGCGGGTCAGGGGAAAGAGCAGGGCGTCCCCGTCGGGGAGCCCGCCGGCGAGCGCGCCCGCCGCGATGAACTGGGGGGCCCCGGGCCCCCAGACGACGAAGGAGAGGAGGTAGGCGAAGACGACGTGCGTGAACAGGTCCATGGAACGGCTCCGGGCTCAGGGCGGAGGGATCGGGGAGGCGGCGCGGGGAAGGCGGCCGCGCAGGAACAGACCGAGGGCGAGCGCCACGACCAGGAGCGCCAGCATGACGCCGAAGGTGAGGTCGTAGGAGCTGATGAGCGAGCCACGGTAGAGGTCGAGGTACGTGGTGCAGAGCGGGAACGGAGGGGTCGCCGACGCGCAGGCGGGGCTCGGCGACGGGTCGAGCGCCTGGAACCGGGTCTCCTGGACCGAGGCGAGCACCGACAGACCCACCGCTCCCCCGAGCGACTGCAGGAACTGGATCAGACCGCCCGCCTCCCCCACGTCCATGGTGGCGACCTGGTTCTGCGCGGAGAGCAGGAAGACCGGGAAGGTGAGGCCGATGCCGAACCCGAGCGGGATCAGCGCGACGACCACGCCCCCGATCGGAAAGAACCCGAAGGCGAAGCGCCAGAGAGGCGTCGAGACCGACAGGAGCGACAGGTCGGCCATTCCGGCGATCGCGATCACGATGCCGACGAGCGCCACCCCCCGGTAGGAGAGCCGGGTCAGCAGCTGGCCCCCGAGCGCCGCCCCGACGACGAGCGGGACGACGAGGAAGTAGAGGATGTCCCGGACGAGGTTCGCGGTCTGCGCTCCGGGCGGAGCGAGCGCGAAGCTGACGACGAGCGAGAGGAACGTCGCGACCGGGAAGAAGACCATGCCGATGAAGTAGGTCGCGCCCCCGCCGGCGGCGATGATCCGTTGGCCGAACAGCCGGATCGGCACGAGCGGATTCGCGGCGCGGTACTCCCAGACGAGGAACAGCACCACCAGGACGGCGGCGGTCGCGAGAAGGCCGACGACCCGAAGGTCGGTCCACGCCCAGCCGTTGTCGGCGATTTGGTAGAGCGGGAACATGAGGGCCGCGACCCACCCCGTCAGCAACGCCGCGCCGACCGAGTCGAACTGACGGACGACCGGCGGGCGGAGCGGTCCCAGAACCGACGCCACGATCGCGAAGCCGACGAGACCGATCGGGATGTTGACGTAGAAGACCCATCGCCAGGTCGTGAAGCCGACGATCGCGCTGCCGATCAGCGGCCCGGCGACGACCGCGATGCCGAACACCCCCGAGAGCGCCCCGATCACCCGCGCCCGGGTCTCGGGGGGAAAGGTGACCGCGACGATCGCGATGCCGACGGGGAAGAAGTCTCCGCTGCCGAACCCCTGGACGGCGCGGAAGGCGATCAGCTCGCTCAGGTTCTGGCTGATCCCGGCGAGGACCGACCCCGCGATGAAGATCGCGAGTCCCGCGAGGAAGACGTTGCGTCGGCTCCAGAGGTCGGAGAGCTTCGCGAAGATCGGGATCCCGGTCGTCGACGCGATCACGTAGGCGCTGATGACGAACGTCCCGCTGTTCGGCTGGTGGAACTGGTCCAGGATCGTGTGCAGCGCGGTCAGGACGACGAAGCTGTCGAGGGCGCCCATCAGGAGGGCGAGCAGGATCCCCACGACGATCAGGACCTCGAACTCGACCGTCGGCGTCGGGCCCGGCGCGGGGCCGGCGGGCGCGGTGGACGGGGCGGGGTCGGACGTCACCGCGCCGGGCTGGGGCTCTCCCATATAGGCGTTCGGGGCGCCGGGTCCTCCGGGTTAGCTGCGGGCGCCGGCGTCCCGGCGCGCGTCTACGGCAGCCGCGCCTGCCGCTCGTGCGCCGGTCCGAGCGACCAGTCGACCGGCGGCAGCCCCATCTCCTCCCGGAAGCGGCTCACCGACGCCGGGGCGAACCCCGCGAAGTGGTTGTTGAAGAAGACGAACGCGGAGCGGATCTCGGACGTCCGGGCCTTCAGGCGGTCCGCCCACAGCCGAAGCTCGGCGGACCGGTCGATCCGGATCTCCCCGTGGGTCTCCGCCGGCACCGTCGTGTGGTCGCCGATGAACCGCAGGTAGACGAAGTCGGTCGTGAGCGCGGGCGGCACGTCGACGTACGTGAGGTACGACCAGGCGAGCGCGACGTGGCGGCGGGAGAGCTCCGCGCACAGCGGTTCCAGGCGATCGGGCGCAAACCATCCCGCGTCCCGCAGCTCGACGGCGTAGCGCAGGGACGGGTCGAGCGCGTCCAACAGCTCCGTGACGAACGCCGACGCCCGCCCCGGCTTCACCCACGGCGAGAACTGCAGGAGGATCGGTCCGAGCTTCTCGCCGAGGAGCGTCGCCGTCTCGGTGAAAGCCCGCAGCTTCGGCGGGTCGACCGGCTTCTTCGGGTCCAGGTAGTCGCGGGTCAGCTTGAGGGTGAACCGGAAGTCGTCGGGCGTCTTCGCCTTCCAGGCGCGGACCACGAACGGGGCGGGCGGCCGGTAGTAGGTCGAGTCGACCTCCACCGCGTCGAACTTGCGCGCGTAGTGGCGCAGGCGTTCGCCATCGGGGATCCCCTCGGGGTAGACCTTCCCCCACCACGCGTCGGAGGTCCACGACGAACAGCCGACCCGGAGCTCGGCGCTCACGGTCCCGTACGGGACCCGGTCCGCATAATGGCGACGCGCCGGAACGGGCCGAAGCCGGCGGGGGTCACCGTGGCGGAGGTTGCGGCGCGGAGCGGCGCTCGAGGACGGAGTGGTACGCCGGGAGGTGGTCCCGCCACCCGATCCGGAACTCGGTCCGCAGGAAGAGGAACTCCCGCTCGAGGGCCGCCGTCACCTCCTCGAGCGACGGCCGATGGGGGGGTCCCATCGGGGACTGGTGCTCCCGGGCCACCCAGGAGAGGAGCAGCTTCGCCTCCGGCCGGAGGACCCGTGCGACCTCTCGAGCGTACTCCTGGCGGAGACGGACGGGCAAAGTATGGAAGCAGCCGACGTCGATCGCGCCGCCGAACGCACGGTCGGTGAACGGAAGCCGCAGAACGTCCCCGACCCGGAACTCCGCACGCACCTTCCCCTTCCCGGCGCGAGCCCGAGCGGCGTCGACGGCGCCGGGAGCGAGGTCGATCCCGGTCACGCGCAAGCCGGAGCGCGCGAGGAACAGACTGTTCGTCCCCGCTCCGCAGCCGAGGTCGAGCACGCGGCTCCCACGGCGAAAGGCACCCGCGACGACGTTCTCCTTCACCCAGGGATACGGCCGCGCCGAGAACCACGGCAGCTCTCGGTACGGGGTCTTCTCGTACGTTCGCCCCCACGACTCGGCCTCGCTCGGTGGGATCCCTCGGGAACGATGCGCCATGGTAGTTCCGCCGCGCCGCCCCCCGGGAGGGGCGGGACGCCCGACGCGCACGGTCCCCCGCGTCTTTAGCTCGTTCGGCGCCGGGGCCGGAGAAAGATACCGGCCGCCGAACGCCCGAAGGCGCCCGGCGACCCGGCCGGTGGGCGCGAGAGCTCGTGGGGGTTCAGAGGCCGCGGACCAACTCGATCGCCCGCAGCAGCGCGCGCAGCGCGACCGACTCGGTCGAGCCGCCGGGAGGGAGGGGCCCCGAGACGGCGGTGAACGTGACCGCGACCGCCACAGGGCTGCCCGCGATGACGAGATGGCCGGTGGCGTGGGTGACGACGTAGCCGTTCACGTGGGCCACCGTGTAGGTGTACGTCCCGTTGACCAGGTAGAGGACGATCGTCGGGGTCGCGGACGTGGCGCTCGTGCCGCCCGCGGAGACCTTCCAGTCGGTTCCGTTCGCCAGACCGCTCTCCGTGAACGACACGGGGAAGCCGAACCGGACCTGGAACGTCTCGCCGTGGGCGATCGTCGTGGGTCCGCTCGCCGGCACGACCACCCCGCCGAGCCGGACGATCGTCCGGAGCGTCCCGACCGAAGCGACCGCATACGAGTACGTTCCGGGGGTGAGATGGGCGAAGACGATCGTGGCGGTGGTGGAGCAGGTCGTTCCCCCGAGCGTGACGCACCAGGGGGTTCCGCTCGCCAGCCCCTTCTCGTCGAAGTGGATCCCGTAGGTCGTGCCCCGGGCGAACATCACTCCCTGCGTCACGTCGGCGCCGTGCACGGCCAACGTCCCTTCAGGCGGGATGTTCGTCACGCGGAAGGCGCCGAAGCTGTGCACGAGGTAGACGAAGCTGCCGTTCGGCTCCAGGAACGTGATCGTCGCGCCCGTCCCGGTCGCTACCGACCCGTTCAGCACGACGGCCCACTCGTGGCCCGACGGGAGTCCGAGCTCGGAGAACTCGACCCGGTAGAGGTGGTGCGAGAACTCGATTGCGACCGACACGGCCGACCCGTCCACGGTCAGCGAACCGGAGGCGAGGTTCGGCGTATAGCCGGGGATCGCGCCGATCGTCCAGGCGTACGTCCCGTTCGGCAGCGAGAAAGCGATCGACGAGCCGGTCGAAGACTCCGTGGTCGCGCCGACCGTTACCGCCCAGGAGGTCCCTCCCGGGAGCCCGCCCTCGGAGAACGTCACGGCGTAGAGGCTCGGGGGAGCGTACACGATCCCCACCGAGCGCGGACCACCGGCGACGCCGACCGTCCCGCTCGCGGGGGTCGCGGTGTAGCCCGCGACGGCGCTCACCGAGAAACCGTACGTTCCGTTGGTCACGCGGAAGACGATCGACGGCCCGGTCGAGCTCTCGGTGTTCCCGTTCAGGGTCGCCGACCAGAAGGTTCCGCCGGGGAGTCCGCTCTCCGTGAAGGTGACCGAGTACGTCACGGCGGTGTAGGCGAGCGTCGGCTCGGCCACGTCGGCGCCGCTCACGGCCACGCTCCCGGAGAACGGAAGCGTCGTCTGCTCCCAGCCCGCGACCGCCGTCAGGGTGTACGCGTACGTTCCGTTCGGCACCGTGAACCCGAGCGTATCCGTGAGACCGTCGGTCGTGAGCGATTCGGGTGTCCCGCCGAGCGTCACCCGGAACGTCTCTCCGGCCGGAAGTCCGCTCTCCGAGAACGCAACGGAGTACGACACCGGGGTGAAGGCGATCCCGAGGGAAACGGCGGTGCCGGTGACGCTCACCGAGCCGGTGCGCGGCGCGGCGTGGTACCCCGGCACCCCACCGACCGAGAAGTCGTACGTGCCGTTCGGCTCCGAGAACTGGATCGACACCCCCCCGCTGCTCACCGCATGCCCGTCCAGCGTGACCGACCACAGGGTCCCCGACGGTAGGCCCGTTTCGGTGAACGTCACGGCGTAGGTGACCTGCGTCCAGTCGATGGGTACGGAGGCGTCGGCGCCGCTCACGGTGACCGTCCCATCGTTCGGCGACGCGCGGTACCCCGCGATCCCCCCGATCGAAAACCCGTAGGTCCCGTTCGGCTCCAGGAACGCGATCGCCGTGCTGGTGGCGCTCTCGGTCGAACCGTCGAGGGTCACCGACCAGAGGGTCCCGGCCGGCAGGCCCGACTCGCCGACCGTCACGGTGTAGACGACCGGCGTCCAGCCGATCCCGACCGAGACCGCGCCGCCGTTCACGCTCACGGAGCCCGCGTTCGGCGACGCCCGATACCCCGCGATCCCTCCGACGGTGAATCCGTATGAACCGTTGGGCTCCCCGAAGAATATCGCGGAGCCTGTGGCGCTCTCGGTGTCCCCGTTCAGGGTCACCGACCAGAGCGTCCCCGACGGCAAGCCCGACTCGGTGAACGTCACGGCGTACGTGACCGGAGTGAAGACGATCGCGACGGAGGCGTCGACGCCGTCGACCCGCACGGAGCCCGAATGGGGCGCCGCGGTGTACCCCGCGGGGCCGCTGACGGTGTATCCGTACGTCCCGTTCGGCTCGGTGAAGGCGATCGACGGCCCCGTCGCGCTCTCCGGCGGGCCCCCGCCAAGGGTCACGGTCCAGAGGGAGCCGCCCGGTAGGCCGCTCTCGCTGAACGTGAGCGTGTAGTTCACGGCGGTGAAGGAGATTGACGTCGACCCCCCGGCGCCGGAGATCCCCACGGTTCCCGCGTTCGGGGACGCCCGATAGCCCGCGACCGCGCCGACGGTGTATCCGTACGTTCCGTTCGGTTCCGAGAACGAGAGGGAGCTCCCCGTGGTGCTTTCGGTGTCGCCGTTCAGGGTGACGGACCAGAGGGTCCCGGCGGGGAGTCCGGTCTCGGTGAACCCGACCGCGTAGGTCACCGCTCCGTAGAGGAGCGTCGGCTCGACGACGGAAGCGCCGCTCACCACCACGCTGCCCGACGACGGGAGCGTCGACTGGCGGTATCCCGAGATCCCGGCGATCGTGTAGCCGAACGTCCCGTTCGCGACCGAGAACGTGAGCGAGTCGGTGCTGCCGTCCGTGAGGAGCGACTCCGGCGCGCCGTTCAGGGTGACCTGGAACGTGACCCCGGCGGGAAGACCGCTCTCGGAGAACGTCACCGAGTACGTCACCGGCGTGAAGACGATCGCCACTCCGGTAGCCGCGCCGTTCACCGCAACGGTGCCCGAGTTCGGGGTCGCGGTGTACCCGGCCTCGCCGGAGACGGTGAAGCCGAACGTCCCGTTCGCCTCCGAGAATCCGATCGACCCGCCCGTAGCGCTCTCGGGGAGACCGTTCAGCGTGACCGTCCAGGAGGTCCCTCCCGGCAGGCCGCTCTCGGTGAACGTCACCGCGTAGGTCACCGGCGCGTAGACGAGCGTGGGCTCGCTGACCCCGGCTCCGCTGACGACGACCGTGCCGCTCGCAGGGAGCGTCGATTGGTGGTAGCCGGCGATGTCGGAGATCGCGTACGGATAGGTGCCGTTCGGCACCGTGAACGTGAGCGCGTCCGTCCCTCCGTCCGTCGTCGTCGTCTCGGGGACTCCGCCGAACGTTACCCGGAACATCTGCCCGGAAGGGAGCCCGCTCTCGCTGAACGCCACGGTGTACGTGGTCTGGGTGAAGACGATCCCCGTCGAGACGGGCGCCCCGTTCACGGTCACCGAGCCCGAGGAGGGGCTGGCGGCGTACCCCGCGACGCCCCCGATCGAGTAGCCGAAGCTGCCGTTCGGCTCCGAGAACGTGATCGTCGACGCGGTCGAGCTTTGGGGGTGGCCGTTCAGCGTGACGGACCACGACGTGCCCGAAGGGAGGCCTGACTCCGTGAACGAGACCGAGTACGAGACCTGCGTGAACACGACGCCCACTCCGACCGCCGCCCCGCGGACGGCGACGGATCCCGCCCCTGGGGCGGGCGAGTACCCGGCGATCAGGTTGACCTTGTACGCGAACGTTCCGTACGCCTCGTTGAAGGTGATCGTGGTTCCGGTCGAGGAGGTCGTGGAGGGGTTGGAGCAGACGGAGCCGCTCACCATGCAGCTTGCGTCACCGACCTCGGGCGTCAGCGTCACCGACCAGAGCGAGCCCGCGGGAAGCCCCGACTCGGTGAACGTGATGGGGTAGGTCAGAGCGTTGCGGGTGTAGTTGCCGGTGTCGATGACGCCCCAGCCGGTGGCGAGGTCGTAGCCGCTCTTCGCCTCGTAGGCGGCGGTGAGACCACCCGCGTCGGTGAACGTCGTCACGTCGTAGAACGATCGCAGTGTGAGGTCGCTGCCGTACTGCTTCTGGCCCATCGGATAGGCCCCGGGGTTGAGGTAGCCAAGCCATCCCTCGTGCTCGACGTAGAGGGAGTGGTCGATCGTCGCGATCTGCCCGGCGACGACCTGGGTGGCGATGCTCGTTCCGATGAAGTACGTTCCTCCCACGGTCGGCGACGATCCGGAGATCGTCCCGACGGCCATCGACGAGACCGCGGTGCAGCCGGTGGAGACCCAGCAGGTGAAGTTGAGCGAGTACGGGCCGACCTCCAGGTCGACGATCGTATCGTTGGCGATCCCGGAGACGTCCGGCTCGACCCGGTAGTTCCCGCTCCGCACGGCGTTCGCGACCGACTGCGCGTCGCTGGACGCGTTGAACCAGGAGGCGCGGTAGTACGTCGCGGAGGTCGCGACCCCGCCGGTGCCCCCGTACGTGCTCGAGAATCCATCGACCGTGCCCGCCGGCTCGTACCAGCCGATCTCCCCGCGCCCGACGCCGTAGTACGGGGCCGCGGCCGACGCGACGTGCGGCGCACCGCGCTGGAGGGTCGTCGCGTTGATCGCGGCGGTGGTGCCGCCGACCGCGACCGTCCCGTACGTGTTCGCTCCGATCTCGGCCGGAGGAGCGAGGGTCGTCCCCGAATCCCCCGTCGCGCCGAGAACCGTGATCCCGCGGGCCTGCGCCGTCTTCAGGTCGGTGGTGAACGCCGCCGGGAGGATCCCGTTCGTCGTCCAGGAGTTGCTGATCACGCTGACGTTCGTGAGGTCCCTCACGTTCGCCGCGGTGTCGAACCCCCCGGCCGTCGAGAACTCGGCGGTCGTCGGGCTGAGAATGTCCGCGACCACCGTGTCGATGGACGTGCTGGAGGCCGAACCTCCGAACGCCTGGAAGACGTTCGCCCCCGGCGCCATCGCCCCGAGCATGTCGACGTCCAGCGTGTTCTCGCCTTCCGCCTCGCCGTCATCGCACGAGGCGGAGTATCCCTGCGAGCCCGCGGGGTAGGCGTAGGTGTAGCCGGCGATCGGCATCGAGATCGCGCGCGGCGACGGCTCCCCGGCCGGGAGCGAGTACTTCCAGAACGAGGTCACGTCCGGCATGAAGAAGTCCCACGCCGCCGAGCCGCTCGTCAGGGTCGAACAGTAGTAGTTGTAGAGCCCCTCGGAACTGCACGTGCCCGTGTTGGCGTGGCAGATCGGGTCGGACCAGAGGACCGCCGCGACCGTCGCGTTCACCGGATATCCGTACGTCTGGAACAACCCGGTCTCGTTGTAGGTCACCTGGAGGTCGGGGGCCTGGACGAAGCTGCCACAGTCGTTCGTGTCGCACGTGCCGCTCTTGCCCTGCAGGGTAAGGATCGCCGGCTGGTCGTAGGTGTTCGTGAGCCCGTTCGAGGTCACGGTCGTGCTGGCGAACGGGTTGCTCGCGCCGCCGGGGGAGAGCGGGGTCTCGTGGGGGCTGATCGGAATCACCGCGGGGATCCGGCCCCCGGTCGCCGCGTCCCCGGCCAGCGCCGCAGCGGACGCCTCCAGCGCTGCGATCGGGGCGAGGTGGTTCTGGTACTCCGAGAAGTTGCTGAGCCCTTCCACGTCGACCAGGTAGGGGGTCAGTAGGGAGGGGAGCTGCGGCGCGGTCCGCGGAGCGTAGAACGGCTGACCGGCGCCCGATAGGTAGGCGCCGATCGGGGTGTGGAAGATCGCCGTCGCCTGAGCGAGGGTCGCTTCGAACGACACCGCGAGTCGGTCCGGGTGCGTGGTGATCCCGCTCACGCCGAACGAGCCGAGGAAGGAGACGAGCGAACGGTAGACGGGGGGGGAAGCCCCGAACTGGGCGTCGAACTGGCTCGCCGTGAGATAGTGATGATACTGCGGCGAGGAGGGGTTCGATAGGGCGGAGAGCAGAGCGTTCAGTCGGGATTCGTTCGAGAACGCCAAGGTCAGAAGAATATCGATCGTTCCGGAGGGGTTGGCCGGATCCTTCAGGTTGGGAGCGCCCAGGTAGACCGCGCCGGGGAGGCCGAGGCCGGGCTCGTCGTAGGGCGCGGACGCCGGGGCCGATGCGCGGAGCTCGGAGACGCTCCAGCCGCTGGTCGGCAGCGATACCTCGCTCACAGAGATCCCCGGGACGTGACCCGCGATCGACGGGGCAAGGGGTGCGCCGATGGAAGCACCGGCACCGAAGCCCACCGTCATCACGATCAGCAGGGCCAACGCTCCGACGGTCCGCCAACCAGCTCCCATATCCGGTATCCAAAGGCCCCCCTCTCGCCGGGGGACAGGCGAGGGAGCGGGATCGGGTTACTTACCGCTTAGGAATCTTTGAGGCGAATGGTACCGCCCCTCTCGGTGGCCGAAGCCAGGCACAGGGCGGACCCGCCGCGCTGGATCACGACACCCCGTCCACCTGCGCCAGCACCTTCAGAGCCCGGAAGGTGATCATCCGGCTCGGCGCGCCGACGTTCTCCAGAGCGAACGGCGTTGGCCGTTGCGAGGGATGGCCGGCAAACCACCGGGCGATCGCGCCCTCGACGTCCGGATGCACCGCGTCCAGGTTCCAGCGCCCGTCGGAACGGCGCTTGCTCCGAACCAGGGCGATGGCGCCCTTCAGACGGGGATCGTCCGCGTAGCCGAGCGCGAGGAGGATCTCGAGCCCGACGAGCACGTCGTAGTAGTAGTGGACCGGGAAATGGAACCGGTACCACGGAGCATAGCGGGCGCCCTGCCGATCGAGCTCCCGATCGAGGAAGAACTCGGCTCCAAGCTCGACGGCCCGCTGCATGGAGGCCGACCGTTGGCTCGGCGGGCAGGCGGCCAACGCGCTCAGCCCCTCCCAGGAGTCCAGGGTCCGTCCGCTGCCGAAACACGACCAGCCCCCCTTCGGGTCCGCGCTCTCGGCGATCCACTCGAGGGTCCGATGGACGCGAGGATCCTCGCCGTACCCGAATCGGATCAGCGCGCGGGCCATGTTCCCGGCGACGCAGTGATGCGGGTTCCCGCTCGAGCTGGCGCCGACCCCGCCGTTCTTCGCCGCGGTGGCGGTCATCCAGTACTCGCACGACTCTCGGATCGCGGGCACCCGGCGGCTCAGCCCGAGCTCCGAGAGCGCGAGAAGCTTCCAGTCCGTGGCCGTATATTTGGGCCGGTAGAAGCTCTCCCCCGAGACCCACCACCCTTCCGGGCTCCTCTCGGCCAGCAGGTCGGCCGCCCACCCCCGCTTCGGGATGAGTCGTTGGGCGTCTCGGACCTCCGGATCGCTCTCGGGCCGGCCGTCGAGCTCCACGAGCGTTCGGTATCGGATGGACGGCTGGGCGTCGTCGAGGAGCCACTCGCGGACGGGCTCGGCCGGCATCGCGGAATGGGAGCTCCCGGTGGCGGATGAACGTTCTTCCGCAGATCGACGCCGACGCCCCGGGCCGCTCCCACCACCGGCCGGTCGTGCCGACCGAGCGGCGACCGCCGCGAACGTCCGTGATTCTTGGAGCAACACCCCTGAAAGGTTATACGAGGATTCGCTTCTCGAAACCCACCTCAGGGGGATGAGGAGTTTGGAGTCGAAAGCGCTAGTTTTGGCGATCGTCGCTTTTGCCGTGGTCGGATGGATGGGACTGGGGGTATCGAGCCTCGCGGGAGCCCCCGCGGTGGCGTCGAATCACGCCGGAGCCGCGGCGCCGGCCGTCGTTCCCGTCGGGAAGGCGGCCGCCCCGCCGTCCCTGGTGAATTCGCGCGCGGACGTGAGCGTCGGAGGCTCCGACCGGGCGTCGGAGATGGCCGCGCACGCTCTCGCCACGACGCGGGCAGCGGGCCTCAAGTCGAACATCGTCTTTGTCCCTCGCCCATCGGCGTCTCCCGCCCAGGTGGCGCGGGCGCAGGAGAGCGGGGTCGTCTCTCCGCTCTACACCGGTGACCCGGCGCCGATCGGCCTCGCCTACTACGGGCTGAGCGGCACGGGAACGGGTCCCGCGGTCGCGACGATCCTGAACACCACGGCGGTCCAGGGAACGGTCGACGCCAATGCGACCGGCATCCAAGGCCTCGACCTCTACCAGAGCTCTCCCGACAGTTACGGCATCCAGCTCAACTCGGTCCTGACGAACGTGACGCTCTTCGGCCAGTCCGGGTTCTCCTTCTGGACCCAGAACGTCGTCGAGTACTACCCCTCGTCCGGGTTCATGGTGCTCATCACCAACATCTGGAACTTTTCGGGCGGTTCGTACAACGGCAACGAGTTCTACCAGCACGGCTCGTTCGGGACGAACTACTACGGGGAGCTCGGATACTACTACGCGGAACTGGTCGTTCCGTTCCCCGTCTACTACCCCTTCAACCTGACCCTGACGATGAACTCAGGGATCAACGACGGTCGCGACAACATGAGCTTCAGCGACTCGCTCGTCAGTCCCACCCTTCCGGGGGAGGACTTCAGCGTCTCCAACTGGGACTACGCGATCTTCAACTCGACCACCGTGGCGTTCCCCGGACCGCTGACCAACCCGTCGAACTACACCGCGAACGGGGAGAGCTACGACCCGCTCGGTCTGACCAACGACTTTGAGCTCGACATCTGCGGCCCGGGGGGCGGCAGCCAGGTCGATCTCGGGGCGGCGGACGCGACCCTCGGCCTCTCCTACCTCTCGGGCGGGACGTTCGTCTCGGTCCCGGCGGCGTACAACTACGGCGGCGAGACCGGCGAGACGGCGACCGGGGCGAACGTCGCGTGGAGCAATGCCCCCGGCGGCCCCGGCAACCTCCCCGAATACGGGACGATGACCACCGGCCCGTCGATCCTCTCTGGGCTCTGGGGTACGGGCGCGCCGGAAGGGTCGGACGCGGTCACGCTGAACGTCTCCCCGGCCAACGCGTTCAACTTCCTCGAGTACATGGGCTCGGCCGGCTTCATCACCCCGATCGTTGCTGAATCCGAGTTCGCACCGACGATCACCGGGAACACCCTCTATCTGATGCCGGGCTCGTACAGCCTGCGGACGGAACTTTCCGACTTCGCCCCGACGTTCCAGACGCTGACCGTCGCCGGTCCCCAGACCGTCACGCTCGCGTTGACCCCGCACCACGGGGCGGGCGTCTATACGCCGCTCTGGGCGTTCTCTAACGCCGAGGTCGCCGCGATCGCGACGAGCGGCTCGGGGACCGCCGCGAGCCCGTACATGCTGCCGAATCACCAAGGAGCGGCGCTCCCGTCGGATTTCGGACTGTACAACGACTATGGATTCCCGGTCTTCCCCGGCGTCTTCCTGATGGGAACGACGGTCTCCACGGAGCTGTACCAGCCGGCGAGCTTCCTGACGGCGACCAACGACTTCCAGTTCCCCGGCGACGAGCTGCCCCAGACGAACGACCTGCAGCTCTGGTTCTGGAACGTCACGGGAGTCTCCCTCGTCGATGCCGCGAACATCTCGGGCTGGTTCACCCAGGATGCGTGGTACCCGATCAGCTTCGACTCGTTCAACGTCATCTTCTACGCGTCGAGCGACAATCTGATCGCCGGGAACCACTTCGATACGCAGAGTCAGGCGCTCCTCCTGTTCGACGGCGGAACGCTGTTCGGTCCGGTGAACACGGCCGGCGGGAACAATACGATCTGGGGCAACACGTTCGTCGAGACCCCGGAACCGAGCGGCTGCCCTGACTCCGCGCATTGCTCCGGGCTGCTATACCAGGCCTTCGGCCTCGGACTGCAGCTGGCAGAGGACGGCGACCTAGTCTACGACAACAGCTTCAACACGCCGACCACGGCGTGGCTGCTGCCGCTGAACATGTACTCCGGCTATCCGTTCTACTACGTCACGAACAGCTGGAACATCACGCCGCAGTCGGCGTCCATCGTCCACTACGCCGCGGGTTTCCCGAACGTGCCTCTCAGCGGGAGCATCGTCGGAGGAA
>Ga0335085_10001096_pt1 | contig 62712 bp, 49 predicted proteins | sample Lox_Sample_45_FD_206712 | JGI IMG/M metagenome (GOLD analysis project Ga0335085, IMG submission 206712) | Soil microbial communities from Loxahatchee National Wildlife Refuge, Florida, United States - Lox_Sample_4.5 | ecosystem: Environmental > Terrestrial > Soil > Wetlands | place: USA...
CCGTTGCCGTGAACGAGAAATCGGCGCCGGTATCGAACGGCGGATCGATGTAGATCAGGTTCACCTTGCCGGCGAATTCCGGCAACAGTGACGGCAGCACGTATTTCTTGTCGCCCCAAATCAGTCGATTGCGCCATTCCTCGTCGCGAAAACCGGGAGAAAAAAGATTGCGCTGGCGGTCCTGCGCCGACTCGTTGACGGTCTCGACGGTCTGGAACGGCAACGCCACGCGCAGCGGCGCGATAGGGCGGCCTTGCGCGTCGTACTTGCCCTCCCAGACCAGTTCCGCCCGCGCTGGCCGGCAAACTGAGGGCTTCGACTGTTCACCGTCGGAAGCCTTCACCGTGGTCTTCGGGGCAGTTTTTTCTTCCACCGACATTTTTCTGCGCTTGACCGCTTCCCAAACTTCGATTCGCCTAAAAGTAGAGCCCACATCACGCCTTGCATAGACCGCTGGGTCAAGCCAGCGGCGACGAGGCGGCAGGCGGACACAACGTACCCCGTCACTTTTCCATTGACTCTCGTCTCCTTTCATGTTACTCGCCACTATCCCGCTCACCGAGGGCGCCTCCCGGGAGGCAGACCTAAGAGGCGGAGCGGGTGCGGTTCCTGCGGGCGGATTTGCAGTCCGCTCCCGGGCGGCCCGGGCATCGTCCCCGCCGGCATTACGACCGGCGCGCGAGGTGCTTCGCTTAAGCGCGATTGACGGCACGGGTAACGCCCGCGCCCTCCCGCTCGCGTGAAGCGCGGCCTGGGCTGAGCTGGAGCGTTCGCTCGTTCCGGCAAGCGCCGCCAGCGCGAGCGCCGAAAGGCGAGCGCGCCCGAAGCAGACGGCTTGCGCCTTCGGCGCAGACTTGTTCTGCGGCGCGCTCCTGCGCCGGGCATCGTCCGCGGCAACGCGGCCTGATGCGCATGGCGCGGGGCATGGTTGGATGCGCCTTTCGGCGCTCCGCTCCCTCGCGCGTCACGCGAGGGCTTTCGAGGCCTTTTTGATTCGTCGTTGTGATCTGGCAAGGCTCGGGCGCTGCAAGCGTCGCGAGGATGAGGGCGCACGTTCGCCGCGTCGCGCCGCCCGGGGAGAGCGCGAATGGGATTTGCTGTCGCTCTCCCGCTCGCCTGGGCGAGGAGCAGAAAGTCGGGCCGGCAGCCGTCAGCGCCCGCGCAATCGCTCCAGCACTGCGCTCGACGCAAAGCCGTCGGGAACCTGCCCGGTCGCGACTTGAAACCTGCGGATGGCGACCCGGGTGCGCGGCCCCAACCGGCCGTCGGGCGCGCCGACGTCGAAACCGCGGCGGGCGAGCAATTGCTGCAGCTCGAAGCGCTCGGCGGTCGACAGGGTGTGCTCGTCGCGCGGCCACGATGCAACGAGCGGCCCGGCGCCGGCCAGCCGGTCGGCGAGACGGCCGATGGCAAGCGCATAGGCCTCGGCCGGATTGTATTTCATGATGACGCGGAAATTGGCCAAGGTCAGAAACGCCGGCCCCCGCGCGCCGGCGGGCAGCAACAGGTTGGCGCGCGCCGTTGCCGCGGCCGCCGCTGCCGGCTGCGGCACGGCGGGCCGCACGCCGAGGCTCCGCCACTGCCGCACGCTCAAGCGCCGCGAACCGTCGGCCAAGAGATAATCGAAGGTCGCCGGCAGCACGACCTCGTAGCCCCAGCTTTGGCCGCTCACCCAGCCGTCGGTGCGCAGGTTGTTGGCCGTCGAGGCGACCACGTCGGGAACCGAATCGACCACGTTGCGGCGGCCGTCGCCGTCGAAATCGACGGCGTAACGCTGGAACGACGTCGGCATGAACTGGGTCGGCCCGAACGCGCCGGCCCAGGAGCCGACCAGCCGGCCGGGGGCGATGTCGCCGCGCGCCAGGATTTCGAGCGCCGCCAGGAACTCGCCGCGGAAAAAGTCGCGGCGGCGGCCGACGCAGGCGAGCGTCGCGGTCGAGCGCAGCACCGGGCGGTCGCCGCCCATGGTGCCGTAATTCGATTCGACGCCCCAGATGGCGGCGACGATGTGGCGGTCGACGCCGTAGGCGCGCTCGGCGGCGGCGAAGACCTTCGCGTATTGGGCGAGCAGCGCGCGGCCGCGCGCGACGCGCTCGTCGCTGACCAGAACATCGAGATAGTCCCACGGCGATTTGGTGAATTCGGGCTGGGCATCGAGCAGGTCCATGATGCTGAGATCCGGCGTGAGCCCGGCGGTGAGGCGCTCGTAGACGCCGCGCGCGATGCCGCGCCGCTCGGCCTGCGGTTCGAGATCGGCGAGGCACGTGCCGAAGGCAGCAGCCGCCGCGCGAATCGCGTCAGCGCTCATCAGCGGATTGCCCGAAGCGCCCGACAGGCCGCTCCACTCGCGTGTTTGTGCCGCCGGCGGCGGAACCGCGCCGCTTGCCGGCATTTGCAACAGCCGGGTCAGCCAGTTGTCGGTCAAGCCTTGCGCCGGCGCCGGCCCGGCCAGGAAGGCGACAAGGATGACGGCGGCGGCGACACGAAGGAGCGCTGCGGTCATCGCCATGGTGGATAAGCCCGATCGACGGTTTCGGCTTGTGGTCGCACGGAAACGCAACTGCTATGTTGAGCCAAGCGTTAACACGCGGTTGCGCGGGCGTCTCACCCGGGAGCCGCGCGTTTCATCGGACGGCAAGGACATGCGGATACCAAGCGACACGGACCGGCGTTCCGTTCCTGCCCGGTTTCTTACCTGCACGAAGATTTAGGCAACAACGCGTCCCGCGCCGCCCGCCGGCCCGGCCCTGCAGCACCGCATGAAACTTGTCCGCAAAGCCGTGTTTCCCGTCGCCGGCCTCGGCACCCGGTTCCTGCCGGCCACCAAGGCCATGCCCAAGGAAATGCTGCCGGTGGTCGACCGGCCGCTGATCCAGCACGTCGTCGACGAGGCGCGGCAAGCCGGCATCGAGCATTTCATCTTCGTCACCGGCCGCAACAAGGGCGTGATCGAGGATCATTTCGACCGCCAGGTCGAGCTGGAAATGACGCTGCTCGAGCGCCAGAAACACCAGGCGCTCGAGCTTCTGCGCCAAGAACTGCCGGCGCCGGGCACGACGAGCTTCACCCGCCAGCAGGAACCGCTGGGGCTGGGCCACGCGGTGTGGTGCGCGCGCGAACTGATCGGGCACGAGCCGTTCGCACTGCTCCTGCCCGACGTGCTGGTGCAGCACGAGCGCGGCTGCCTGGCGCAAATGATCGATGCGGCGGGCGAAATCGGCGAGCGCGCCAACATCGTCGCCGTCGAGGAGGTGCCGGCCGAGCGCGTCGATCAGTACGGCGTGGTCGGCGTCGGCGCCGCCAAGGGCCGCATGTTCGAGATCACCAGCATGGTGGAGAAGCCCGCGCGCGAGCGCGCGCCGTCGAACCTGATCCTCACCGGCCGCTACATCCTGCAGCCGGAAATTCTCGATGTCCTCGCCAAGCAGGACCGCGGCGCCGGCGGCGAGATCCAGCTCACCGACGCCATGATCGCGCTGTCGCGCAGCCAGCCGTTCTACGGCTTGAAGTTCGAGGGCCGCAGCTTCGACTGCGGCTCGAAGGTCGGCTTCCTCGCCGCCAACGTCTCCTACGCGCTGGCGCGCGACGACATTGCGCCTGCCTTTCGCGCCGAGATCAAGAAGATCCTCGGCGAATTCAGCGCCGGATAGGCCGCCCGGTGCGTGCAGCGCCTAGCGCGCAAATCGCTTCGAGTTGAATCGATCGCGCTCTGTAGGATTTGACCGGAGCATGAACTTTTCGGAAAACCGGCTTCCACTTTTCCGGATCATGCTCTAGCGCTGCAGCCGTAGGCCGACGAGCATGGAGGTCGCGGCGTAGCCAAGACCCGGCGAGCCGTTCTGCCAGTCCTGGCGCAGTTCCGCCCTGACCTGCACCTCGCGGCTGAATTTGTAAGCCAGCCCGACCGAGGCGAAGTAGCGCGTGTCGGCAAGCCCCGAGCCGACGTAATCGTCGGTGCCGTAGCCGACCCTCAGCGTGCCGATCAGCCAGGTGCGGAAGGCGTGGTCGATCTGCAGATTGAGGTCGTGGCTGAATTGGCCGGACGCGCCGTCGACGATGGTCTCGTAGACCTGCGAGGTCGCGGTGAGCTTGGCGGTGGTGAGCGCGGTGGCCTGCCAGGTCAGGGAGCCGTTGGCGATCGGGCCGACGATGTCGGGCAGCGTCGGGTCCTGATAGGAGCGTCGCAGGTAGCCGACCGCCATCTCGCCGGTGAGCGATCCGAACAGAGCGACGGCGCTGCCGACCGACACGCTGTCGCCGGTGGAAGCGCGCTGCAATCCGCTGCGATCGAACTCTTCGTCGTGGATGCGCTGATCGATCGCCACTTCCACGAACGGCTTGAGGCCGGGATCGATCTCGTAGCCGGCGCGGAAAATGCCGGCATACTGATCGAAGTTGCGGTCGGAATTACTCGCGGTCTCCCCGTCGGTGAGCAAGGACGGGTTGTAGGTGGCGCGGTCGATGGTGCCCTTGAGGGACAGCGACAGCCGGTTGAATTGCTGAAGGAGGCCGAGCGTGCCGCCGACGTCCTGGTTGGCCGGCAGTTGCGCAAGCTGGGCCTGCAGGTTCGGGCTGCCGGGATTGTCGGTGGAGATGATGACCCGGTTCTCGAGCAGGATCTGGGTGTCGCGCGTCACGTCGACGCGGCCGTCGATTTTGGAATTGAGATACGGCACGTTGAGTGACGGAACGAGATTGTCCGTGGCGTACTGCGTATAGGAGCCGCTAATGTCGGCGGTGAGCGCGTGGCGCTCCCAATCGGAGCGGACCTGCAGTTCCGGAGCGGCGACGAAATACGGCGCCGACGGCGTGCCGGTGCCGTGTTCGGGATTGCTGCTGTAGCTGGCCGACAGGTCGAGCGAGGGCAGCAGCAGGAATGAGCCGGCGCGAATGCCGAGCGCGGCGTAGGGATCGCCAGCCGCGATCGGCAGCGGCTTCTGCGGCTGGGTCCCGAGTGCAAAGGTGCCGGGCTGCGGCAGGGTCGGCGGCGGCGGGCTGGCGGAGTAGTCGAAATATTGCGGCGGCGGAATCGGCACGGTCGCGCCGGGCCGCGTGGCGGCGGTCAGCGGATGCACTTCGGGGGGCGGATTGCTGATCGGCGCCGTGTCGGGCGGCGGCGGCAGGCTTGCGCCGACGCGGGCCGCTGCCGCTTTCGGGTAGATCACCGGTAGCGGCGGCTTCCGCGGCGGCGGCGGTGGCGGTGGCGGCGGCGGATTGTAATTCGGCAACGGCGCAAAAGTAGTATCGCCCTGGGCTGCGGCCGCCGCGCCGGCTTTGGCGCGCGCCCGTTTCTTGCGTTTCGGCGTGTTCATCGCATCGAAGCCGGTGTCGCCGGCGCCGAAACCGGTCGGACTGCCGTAGACCGGGGTCGCACCGATGCGCGACGGCGCGGCAAAGGCCCCGGCCGGCGGCGCTTGATTGCCTCCGGCCGCCGTCGCCTCGCCCGGCAGGCGAAAGCGCGGCGGCGTGCTCGGATTGACCTGAAGCGACGGCTGCAGCAGATCGGAGCTCGGCAAGGCCGCCTGCTCGGTGCTGGGCGCCGGAGCCAGCACAACGGTTGCGGCAAGGACGGTGGCGACGGTGTTGCGCGCGCAGGAGTACCGCCCCAACAGCGACCGTCGCGCCGCCAAGACACGCGCCATCCCCGCAGTCCGCCTCACCCCGGAAGCTGCCAAAGCCGATCACCGTCAGGGAGCCGGCGCTGGGCGCGACTTGTCCCATGCGGCGGCCGCGCGCTGACCGGCACCGGCCGCCCAGCGCTGTCCCGATGGTTAACGGAATTAGAATCAATATGGTTAACGGGAGGTTGATCGCCGCCCAGTTGGGCCGTTCAGATGAACGCGGATTGCCCGCTTGGCGCGATCACACCCAGCCCTTAAGCTCGCGCATGGCGAGCTGCCAGATCATCAGCATGCCGGCCTCGCTGTCGTTGAGGCAGGGAATGGGGGCGAAGTTCTGGCCGCCATAACGCTTGAAGACCCGGGCGTTCTCGACCGCGATCTCCTCCAGCGTCTCGATGCAGTCGGCGGCGAAGCCCGGCGTGATCACCACGAGATTCTTCACGCCCTTCTTGGCGAGCGCCTTCACCGTCTTGATGGTGTACGGCTCGAGCCAGCGGCTGCGACCGAAACGGGACTGATAGGTCATCAGCAGCTTGGCTTCGTCGAGCTTGAGCTGCTCGCGCAGCAGCTGGGTCGTCGTTGTGCACTGGGCCTCGTACGGATCGCCCTTGCGCACATAATCCTGAGGCATGCCGTGATATGAAGCGACGATGACGTCCGGCTCGAACGGCAGCGCCTTCAGCTCGGCCTTGAGCGAAGATGCCAGCACCTCGATGTAGTAAGGATCGTCGTAATAGGCCGGCATGATGCGCAAAGCCGGCTGCCGACGCAGGCCCATGAGGTAACGGTAGACCTCGTCACACACCGTCGCCGTCGTCGGCGCAGCATATTGCGGATAGAGCGGCATCACCAGAATGCGATCGCAGCCGCGGGCAACGAGCGCCTCGAGCCGCGATGCGATCGACGGCGACGCGTAACGCATCGCCCAATCGACGATCACGTGCTTCCCGAGCGGTTCGAGTATGCCGGCGAGCTTTTCCGCCTGCGACCGGGTGATGGTCTTGAGCGGCGATTCGTTGCGTTCGTTGTTCCAGATCTTTTTATAGTCGCGGGCTTTGCGGCGCGAGCGCAGCGGCAGGATGATGCCGTGCAGCACGAATTTCCACAGCAAGCTGTTCCGCTCGATCACGCGCGGGTCGGTGAGGAACTGCTTCAGGTAACGGCGCACGGCCTTCGGCTCGGCGGCCTCGGGGGTGCCAAGATTAACGAGCAGGACCCCAATTCCGGATGTGGTCGGCATCGCCTCGGCAAACGCCTCTGCGGCGGGCTGGGCTGCCGGCGCCCCGATGGCGACGAGCGCCGGCGTCGCCGTCGCAGGAGGAGGGCCGGCCTCGGTCGCCGCCGGCGGCACCTTGACCGGCGCAGCCGCCTCATCCTTGCCGGCCATCTCGAGCAACGCCGGCGGCACGGGTTCCGCCACGGGCTCCGGTGTCTCGCGCTCGACAGCGGGCTCGATCGGCGAGTCGTGCGGTTCGGGCGCGCTCATCACCGCGGCCAACGAAGGGACCACCGTCGGGCTTTCGGCCGCGCTCGGCAGTTCCGGCAACTTTGTCAGCGCATCAGCGGGCTCGCTGGTGGCGCTCGGGAGGGAGGGTGAGTTGCTCATCGCAGCAGCCTGGTCGATTGCGGACCTGTTGACGTGTGTTCAAACGACACAACATAAGCACCGGGGCGCGGCTCCCTTACTTGCCCGATTCGTGCGGAAGAACCCCTATAGCCGTGGGGCACTGATGGTCGAGTCTTAATACCGCCTCATTGCACGGAATGGTGAACGGCCGACCCCATATAATCCCTCGGTTCGAATGAGGAAAGATCATGCTTCGCAACATCTGCCTTGTGCTTGCGCTACTCGTTGTCTCCGGTGCCGGCTGGGCACAGGAAAACCAGAATAATACTCCCGAGGCCAGAGCGTGCCGCGGCGACGCGCACCGCTTCTGTGCCAAGGAGATCGGCGACGAATTTCGCGTCGCGTCGTGCCTGCAGGACCATCGCAGCAGGCTGAGCCGTGCGTGCCGCACCGTGCTGGAAGGCCACGGCATGTGACCGAGGTATCGTTACTCCGCCGCCTTGAGCAAGGCGGATGAGCCGGCGCGAAACTGCTCAAGCAACGCCGCTTCGTCGGCCCTGGCGACAGCAAGGTGGCGCTGCTTGACGTGACCGAAGCCGCGAATCTTTTCCGGGATCGCGGCGAGCCCGACCGCAAGATGATGATTGTCGGGGGTCAGAGCCGGGAGCACTTTTTCGAGCATCGCTTCGTAGTCCTGGATCAGCTTGCGTTCGGTGCGGCGTTCGGCCGAGCGGCCGAATGGATCGTACGGCGTGCCGCGCAGGAACTTGAACTTGGCCAGGAGCCGGAAAACCGGCAGCAGCCACGGGCCGAAGCTCATCTTCCGCGGCAGGCCGGTCGACCGATCGCGTCGCGCCAGGAGCGGCGGCGCCAGATGAAACTCGAAGCGGAGCTTCTCGCCGGCGAACGCGCTGTCGACCTGCTTGAGGAACGACCCGTCGGTGAAGAGCCGCGCCACTTCGTATTCGTCTTTATATGCCATCAGCTTGAACAGGTAGCGCGCCACCGCGTCGGCAAGACCGCACCGGCCCGGTGCGCGCGCGGCTTCGGCCGCCTTGACCCGCTCGACCCAATCCCGGTAACGCGCCGCGTAGGCGGCATTCTGATAAGCGGTGAGGAACTCGACGCGCCGCTCGACCGTCTCGGCGAAGGATGCGGAGAAATGCCGCGCATCGCTTTCGGCCGCGGCGGCGGGCTTGGCCAACGCTTCGACTTGGGCGCGATCGAGCACGGCGCGGCGTCCCCAGTGAAACGCCGCCTTGTTCATGGCGACCGCTTCGCCGTTAAGCTCGATCGCCCACTCGATGGCCGCAGCCGAAAGCGGGATCGCGCCGAGCTGGTAGGCATAACCGACCAGGAACATGTTGCTGCCGAGCGACTGGCCGAATAGGGCAGTCGCCAGGCGGCTGGCGTCGATGAAGTGCGTATTGTCTTGGCCGGCGTCGACGGCGATGGTGCGCTTGAGCCGCTCGCTCGGCAGCGAAAAGTCGGCGTTGCGGGTAAACTCGCCGGGCAGGAATTCGTTGGTGTTGACGACCATCTGGGTGGCGCCGGGCTTGACCGCGGCAAGTATCTTGCGCGTGCCGGCAACCACGATATCGCCGCCGAGGATGAGATCGGCGCGTCCGGCCGCGACGCGGATGGCGTGGATATCCTCGGGCTTTCCAGCGAAGCGGATATAGCTGAACACGGCGCCGCCCTTCTGCGCCAAGCCAGCCATGTCGAGCACGCCGACGCCGCGGCCTTCGAGATGCGCCGCCATGCCCAATATGCCGCCGATCGTGACGATGCCGGTGCCGCCGACGCCGGTCACGATGATGTTGTAGGTCTGATCGATTGCCGGCAGCAGCGGATCGGGAAGCGGCGCCAGGTCGCGGCCGGCGGCGACGCCCTCGCCTTTCTTCAGCTTGGCGCCGTGGACCGTGACGAATGACGGGCAGAAGCCCTTGACGCAGGAAAAATCCTTGTTGCAGCTCGACTGGTCGATGGTGCGTTTCCTGCCCCACTCGGTTTCGAGCGGCTGTACCGACACGCAATTCGACTGCACGCCGCAATCGCCACAGCCTTCGCAGACCAGCTCGTTGATGATGACGCGTTTGTCGGGGTCGGGAAATGTGTGGCGCTTGCGGCGGCGGCGCTTCTCTGCCGCGCAAGTCTGGTCGTAGATCAGCACGGTGACGCCGGGAACGGCGGCGAGCTGCTTCTGCACTTCCATCAGGTCGTCGCGGTGATGCACGGCAAGACCGGCCGGCCATGCGGTGTCGCGCCGATATTTGTCCGGCTCGTCGGTGACGACGACGACGCGCTTGGCGCCTTCGGCGGCGACCTGACGGGCGATCTGCGGCACGGTCAGTCCGCCGTCGTTGGCCTGCCCGCCGGTCATCGCTACCGCGTCGTTGAACAGGATCTTGTAGGTGATGTTGATGTCGGAGGCGATTGCGGCCCGGATCGCCATGTAGCCGGAATGGTTATAGGTGCCGTCGCCGAGATTCTGAAAAACGTGCTTGCGGTTGGAGAACGGCGCCTCGCCGACCCAATTCGCGCCTTCGCCGCCCATCTGCGTGTAGCCGAGCGTCGAACGGTCCATCCATTGCGCCATGAAATGGCAGCCGATGCCGGCATAGGCGCGCATGCCCGGCGGCACCACGGTCGAGGAATTGTGCGGGCAGCCGGAGCAGAAATACGGAATGCGCTGGGCGATGTCGCGCGTCTCGGCGGCGATGCGCTGGAATTCCTTGAGCCGCGCCACGCGTTGCGCGATCTCGTCGTTGCGATGGTATTTCAAGAGGCGCTCGCCGAGGCAGATCGCCACTTCGTTCGGATCGAGCGCACCCTTGACCGGGAACAACCAATTGCCGGCTTCGTCCCGTTTGCCGATGCAGACCGGCTGGTTGGCGGTGCCGTACAATTCCTCGCGCACCTGCACCTCGATGAGCGAGCGCTTTTCCTCGACGACGATGATCAGATCGAGGCCTTCGGCGAATTCGGCAAGTTCGCGCCGGCTGATCGGCCACGGGCACCCGACCTTATAAAGCCGGACGCCGAGCTGGTTGCATTTGACCTCATCGATGCCGAGCTCGTCGAACGCCTGGCGGACGTCGAGATAGCTTTTGCCGGTGGTAATGATGCCGATCTTCGGCTCGCGCCCGCCCGAGGTGATGGTGTGGTTGATCTTGTTGGCGCGCAGAAACGCGAGCATGGCATCGCGCTTGAAGTCGTGGAGCCGGGCCTCCTGAGCAAGGATCGGATCAGCAAGGCGAATATTGAGCCCGCCTTCGGGCATCTGGAAATCGGTCGGAATGACGATGTTGATGCGCTCGAGACTGGCGTCGATCGCCGCCGTCGACTCGATGGTCTCGTGCATGGTTTTCAGCGCCACCCAGGCGCCGGTGAAGCGCGACATCGCCCAGCCGTAAAGCCCGTAGTCGAGCACCTCCTGCACCCCGGCCGGGTTGAGGATCGGAATCATCACGTCGATGAAGTGGTATTCGGACTGGTGCGCGGTGGTCGAGGATTCGGCGGTGTGGTCGTCGCCCATCAGCGTCAGCACGCCGCCCGTCTTGGCGGTGCCGGCCAGATTGGCGTGGCGGAAAACATCGCCGGTACGATCAACGCCAGGGCCCTTGCCGTACCACATGGCAAAGACGCCATCGTATTTGCCTTCGCCGCGCAATTCGGCCTGCTGCGTGCCCCACACGGCGGTAGCGGCAAGATCCTCGTTAATGCCGCCCTGAAAGCGGACATCGCTCTTCCTCAGGAACGGCGCGGCGCGCTGGAACTGCGTGTCGAGCCCGCCCAGCGGCGAACCGCGATAACCGGTAACGTAGCCTGCCGTATTAAGGCCGTTGCGGCGGTCGAGTTCCTTCTGCATGAGGCAGAGCCGCACCAGTGCCTGGAACCCGGTGACGAAGATGTGGCGGTGGCCAAGGTCGTATTTGTCGTCGAGCTTGACGTCGCGCAGCGCCATCGAGCGAGTCTCCTGCAGGAAATTCTGCCCTCACGGATTCGATAACGCCAGAGGGCCGGGGACCACAATCACATATATGTTTAGGCGCCTCAGTGACAATGCGAAGCCTACTCTGCCAAGCCGAACACGTTTTGCGGCGCGGCAAAGCCCGCCACCGAATGCTCGCCCAGACTGCGGAACTGATCGGGAAAACGGCCGGCAAAGTCAGCCGATGCGACGATCGCCTCGCCGAGCTTGGCGGCGACCTTCTCCAGTCGCGCGGCGAGATTGACGGCCGGGCCGATACAGGTGAAGTCGAGCCGGTTGCCGCCACCGATATTGCCGTACATCACCTCGCCGAGGTGGAGAGCGAGCCCGAAGCGGATCGGGGCCTCGTCGCCGTTGGCCGGCGGCAACGCAGCGATGCGCCTGCCAAATTCGCGCGCACACGACAGCGCGCGACCGCAGACCTCGTCCGCGCCGGCCTCGCCGGCGATCGGAAAGATCGCCAATAAACCGTCGCCCATGAACTTGAGAACCTCGCCGCCGTGGCCGAGAATCGCCGGAACCTGGCATTCGAAATAACGGTTCAAGCGATCGATCAGCGCCTGCGGCGGCAGTCGCTCGGACAGCGTGGTGAAGCCGCGCATATCCGACAGCCAGATCGCGGCGCGGATCGCCTCCACGTAGCCGCGGCGGATTTTGCCGGCCATGATGCGCTCGCCGGTCTGATGACCGACATAGGTGTCGATCAGGTTTCCGGCAGTGCGCCGCAGCGCGCGGATTTCGGCGACCCGCGCCAGCGGCGCGATCACCGATTCCAGATCGGCAAACTGCTTGGCTGTAAAGCCGCCGGGCTGTCGTGTCGACCAGGTCGCCACGTGAAGGGTGCCGTCGGTGAACAACAGCGGAAATGCCGCGTAATCGGTGACGCCGTCGGCCTTGAGGTCGCGCAGCACGGCAAAATCGACCGGGCAATCGCTGTCGGCCAGCCGGCGCCGCATCGGCTGCCGGCTGGCATAGACGGCGGTGAATGGACTGTTCCGATACACATCGGTGTCCATGATCGCGAACAGTGCCTCGGACGTGGTCACCCCGGATTCTGCCCGCCAAGTAAAGCTGCGGCCCATGACATCGGGATGAAGCGTGGTGACGAACACCGCAACACGCCACAGCGGTATGCCGCACGCGACCATGCGCTGGCACAATTCCGCCAGCACGTCCTCGGACCGGCTGCCAGAGATGGCGCCGCCGGCCAGCCAATCAATCACCGAGCGGATATCGCCCATCGTCGCTCACGCCTTGGCGCTGGGCCGGGCGGAAACTTGCGCATGCCAGCGCCGCAAATGCGCGCATTCTTCGGGAACCGACAGCTTGACCCAGCGGGCAAAATCGACGACCACCAGCGTGGTGATGTCGGCAATGCTGTAACGCGGCCCGGCGACGAATTGGCTGGTGCCGAGACGCGCATCCATCTGCGCGAAGAACCGCATGAGGCGCACCCGCCCGCGCTCGGCCAGCGCCGGAATCTGCTCGTAATTGTCGGGACCGGGAAGGGCCCTGCCCTTGAGGCCCGGCGTGGCATTGCGCAAGGCTTCCATGCCGGCGTAGAAACCGTTCCGCTCGGCGATGCGCTGCCAGGAGGCGATCAGCGCTTTCTCCTCGGCGGTCTCGCCCATCAGCGCCGGCTGCGGCTGGATGGCCTCGAAATAGATGCAGATGCCGATCGCGTCGGTGATGCGCGTGCCGTTGTCGAGTTCGAGCACCGGCACGGTAGCCTCGGGATTGATGGCAAGAAATGCCGGCGTCAATTGTTCGTTGTTGCGCAAGTCGACCTGCACGGTCGGTAGCGTGATGCCCTTCTCGGCAAGAAAGATGCGCACCCTGCGTGGACTCGGAGCTGTGGTGCAGTCGTAAAATTTCATTGCGGCAACTCCGACTGTGCGAATCAATTCCACCTTTATCGCCTAGTGGTCCGATTCTCACATTCGCATCCCGGTTCGGTAGGCTATCATGCGAATGTTAGAATCAAAGGACCACTAGAAAAATATGAGTGCTGGTGGAGCTTTGGATTTGACATTCGCTTCGCGAGCTCACGGCTGGGTGGGTAGCGAATGTCAAATCCGCTCCACTAGCATCGGCCAAGCTCTTCGGCGACAAGCCGAGGCGAAGCAATTGAGCCTAGCAGATCGGATGCAGATCGGCTTCGGCGCTTGCCGGCTCGCCTCGATCAGCACGCTCAGAAGAACGGCAGATGCGGATCGCGCGGCAACCCAAGTTCGGTACGGCCGAAATGCGCAAAATTCTGCTCGGCATTGAGCGCCACATGCATGGCGGCGAAGTGGATGTCGCGCCAGGCTCGCTGAATTGGATGCGAGGCGGCGAAGCCCGCGGTGCCGCTCATGGCGATGAGCGTGTCGATCGCGCCGATGCACAATTCGGCGGCCCGCGAGCAGTCGCGCATCGCGCGCGCCCGCAACGCCAATGACGCCGGCGCCGGCGCTTGCGCCACATCGACGGCGCGCCGCAGCAACAGTTCGGCGGCGTCGAGGTCGGCCGCGGTGCGGGCGAGGCGCACCTGGACGCTGGTAAAATCGGCGATGGCGGCGCCGCCGCGTCCGGCACGCCGGGTCTTGATCCAATTGCAAAACATCTCGTAGGCGCCCTGCGCGGCGCCCAGGATGGGCGTGACGAACGTCAGCGGCGCATAGGAGATGAAGGGGGCGCGGTAGATCGGGTGGGCATGCAGCGCCCCGCCTGGCGCCTTGCCCTCGCGTAGATCGGACAGCCGAACGGAGCGGCTGTGCGGCACGAACACGTCCTCGCACACGGCCGTGTTGCTTCCCGTCGCGCGCATCGCCACGGTGAACCAGGTATCGATCACCCTGTAGTCCTTGGGCTCGATCAGGAAGAATGCCGCGTCCGGGCCTGCGTCGGTCTGGATCATGGCGCCGACAAGAAGCCAGCGGCTATGATTGATGCCGCTGGCGAACGGAAACTGACCGGAGACGCGATGTCCGCCCGGCGCCGGCGTCACCCGGCCGACGGGCTGGATCGAAGCGGCGATGGCGACGTCGAGCCCGCCGGACCAGACCGCCCGCTGCGCCTCGGCGGCGAACTGACTGACATAGTGCGGATGGTGAATCATCAAACTGGCGCACCAGCCATGCGAGGCGTCGGCCTTGCTGATCTCGCGCACCACCTCGAACCAGGTGTCGAGGCCGAGACCGTAGCCGCGGAAGCTCCGAGGGATGAGGATGCGGGTGATGCCGGCGGCAAGAAACGCTTCGACGGATTCCTGCGGCAGCGTGCGCGCCTCTTCGGCTGCGGCGGCGCGCTCTCTCACGTCCGCCGCCAGTGCGCGCACGCGTGCGAGCACGGCCTCGTGCGTGCCGTCTTCTGCATCCGTTGCGTCGGCTCTCATGATGGACCGCTGGGCATTCCCGAACTCTTCCGGACATGAAGACAAGACCCGTCCAAAAAAATATTTTCGGGGTCGGAATAATCTTCTGAATCGGCGGCAAACGGCAGCACGTTGTCATCAATAAACGCAGCGGCGCGCTTGCGCAATTCTTTGCTCGCGGAGCCTTCGCCGGGCGCCGTCATTGCGACGGCGCATGTGGAAACCTATTGTCGAGTCCGTCGCGCGATGACGCCTTAGCCATCGCCGGTTTCATGTCGCACGAGGCAAATCATGGCCAACTTTACTCCGATCTCCGCTGCCGTCGGCGGCGCGCTGATCGGATTGTCCGCCGCGCTATTGATGCTCGTTAACGGCCGCATCGCCGGCATAACCGGCATCGCCGCCGGCATAATCGATCCGCTGAGCAACCATCGTCTGTGGCGCGCGACCTTCATCGTCGGCCTCGTTGCCGCGCCAGTGTCGGCCATGCTGCTCGGCTTTGCGCTGCCGATGCCGCAGATGCCGGCAAGCATCGTCACGATTGCCGTCGCCGGACTTCTGGTCGGCTTCGGCACCCGGCTCAGCAACGGCTGCACCTCCGGCCACGGCATTTGCGGCATGGCGCGGCTGTCGCCGCGTTCGTTCGTCGCCACCGGAATCTTCATGGTTGCCGCGATCGTCGCCGTCGCCGTGACGCGGCACGCGCTGGGAGGTTAAGCATGCGCCCGCTGGCAAGTCTCGTCTGCGGTTTCATCTTCGGCTGGGGCCTCTTCATCTCCGGCATGATGCTGCCGGCCAAGGTTTTGGGGTTCCTCGATATCCTGGCGATTCCCAGCGGGAATTGGGATCCGAGCCTCGCCGTCGTCATGGCGGCCGGTCTCGCCGTGACGTTGGTCGGCTATCGGCTGGCGCGGCCGCGCCGGCCGCTGTTCGAGACGGCGAATCAATGGCCGACGCAAACGGCCATCGACGCGCCGCTGGTCGGCGGCTCGGTTCTGTTCGGCGTCGGCTGGGGTCTGGTCGGCCTTTGTCCGGGACCGGCCATCGAAAATCTGGCGACGCTGTCGCCCGGCGTGGTCGTCTTCGTCATCGCCATGATTGTCGGGATGGCGGCGCACGACGTCTGGCAGGCGCGCGCGGTGGCGCCGGCCAAACCTACATTTACCCATGCAGGTACGGCCGACGGCTAAAGCATGATCCCGAAAAGTGGACACCGGTTTTCCGAAACGATCATGCTCCACCAAAAACTTATAGAGCGCGATCGATTCAACCTGAAGCGATCGCGCTCTAGGCTTTGCGACGTTCACCGAAAGGGCGGCATGACCTCGTTGACGAACAGTCCGGGGATCGCGCGCTCTGCTCGTAGGTGAGGTTGCCGCAAGCGAAGCGGGTGATGCGGTGTTCTGTCTGCTGCGGCGCCGGCGCCAATCACGGCTCCTTGGCATCGATCAGCACGAAGGCGATACGGCACGGCTGCGTGCCGCGATTGACCCAGGCGTGATTGGTGCCTTGCTGGACAAGCACGTCGCCGGCCTTCAAGTGGATTTCCGAATCGTCGAGCAACATATCGATTTCGCCGGCGACGACGACGGCGTAGTCGACGCTGCGGGTGCGGTGCATGGCCGGGTGGCGCGGCGCCCAGCCTTTGGATGGCGCATGATCGGCACCCATGCTGCGCGCCATGTGATCCGGCGGCAATTTGGCGTAATCGATCGGATGAAAATCGACGATGCGAAAAACGCTGCCCCCGGCCGGCGGCGGAATGCCCATAATGCGGTCGCCGCGGTCGGCGGCCCCGTTAATGTCGGCCGGAGTCGCATCCGCAGCCCAGAGTAGCCACGACTTCGTCCCGCTCTCCGGCCGCGCCCTGACTGCCGGCGGCGCGCCGTCGTACAATACCACCGCCTTGCCGTCTGATTGATGGCCGGTGACGACCCGGCGCACTGCTTTATCCATGTGCTTGGTCCTTCATGTCGGCTTTGACGAGGTGCATCTGGAAGTCCGTCGGGCGGCCGGTCAAGCCGCGCTTGCGTCAGACGCGCAGTGCCACCGCCTGGCCGCCGTCGGCGACGACGGTTGCACCGGTCATGTAGCGGCCGGCATCGGACACGAGCAGCAGCAGCGGTCCGTCGAGATCGCACTCCTCGCCGAACCGCCCCATCGGAATTTGCCGCTTCATCGCGGCGCCCTGCTCGCCCGACAGATAGTCGCGGTTGATTTCGGTGACGATCCAGCCCGGCGCGATGGCATTGACGCGGATGCCTTTGAAGGCGAGTTCAAGCGCCAGCGCCTTGGTCATCTGGATCACTCCGGCCTTGGCGGTCGCATAGGCGATGACGCCCTTGTCGACGTTGAGGCCGAGGATCGAAGCGATATTGACGATGGCGCCGCCCTTGCCGGCGGCCAGCATCCGGCGCGCGGCTTCCTGCGCCCAATAAAAGACGGCATCGAGGTTGGTGGACAATACGCGCCGCCAATCCTCCTCGGTCTGCTCGATGGCGCGGCCGGAATGCACGACGCCGGCATTGTTGACCAGGATGGTCACCGTGCCGAAGGCCTGCTCGGCGGCGTCGAACGCCGCGCGCATAGCGGCGCGGTCGCGCACGTCGGCACCAATGGCCAGCGCGCGGCCGCCCGATTGCTCGATCCGCGCCGCCAGCGCATGCAGGCGATCGGCGCGGCGCGCCACCAGCACCACGGCGGCGCCGTTTTCCGCCAGGACTTCGGCAAAGCGCGCGCCAAGCCCGCTGGACGCGCCGGTCACCAGCGCCACCTTGCCGGCGAGATCGAAGATTTGTGCCGCGGCCATGTTCCCTCCCGTCAGTTCCCTGCCCGTGCGCTCACGAGCCATAAAGCCGGTGCGGCAGCCAAGTCGCAAGCCCGGGCAAGAACCATAACGCGACCAGCATGGCGAGCTGGATCGCCACGTAGGGAATGATGCCCAGATAGATGTCGCGGGTCGTCACTTCGGGCGGCGCCACGCCGCGCAGATAGAACAGGGTCGGACCGAGCGGCGGGTGCATGTACGAGGTCTGCAGGTTCACCGCCATCATGATGCCGAGCCAGATCGGATTGACGCCCGGCATTTTAAGCAGCACCGGCGCCACGATCGGCACGACGACGAAGATGATCTCGAAAGCGTCCATCACGAAGCCAAGCACGAACAGCGCCGCCATGACCGCAAGCGTGGCGCCGCCGACGCCGCCCGGCAGATCAAGCAGTACGCGCTCGACCAGGACGTCGCCGCCGAGTCCGCGGAACACCAGGCTGAAAACGGTCGCGCCGATCAGGATGAAGAAGATCATGCTGGTGATTTCGGCGGCGCGCGCCATCACCGGCATGAGCAGGCCGGCGCCGCCGGTCTTGCGCAGCGCCAGCAGCATGGCGCCGACGGCGCCCACCGAAGCCGCCTCGGTCGGCGTCGCCACGCCGCCGAGAATGGAACCGAGCACGGCGAGGATCAGGAGAAGCGGCGCGACCAGCACCGCACCGAGCCGTCGCGTCAAAGCCAGTCCGGTCGGCGCCGAAGGCTCGGCCGCAATCGCCGGCAATTTGTTCGGGGTAATGGCAGCGACGACGATGAGATAGAGCATGTAAAGGAGCACCAGAATCGAGGCCGGAAGAATGGCGCCGGCGAACAGATCAGATACGGTAACGGTTCGCGGCGCGAAGTTGCCCTGCGCCAACTGCGCCGCCTGATAGGAAGTGCCGAGCTGGTCGCCGAGCAGGATCAGAACGGTCGCCGGCGGGAAGATCTGCGCCAACGTCGCCGTGGCCGCGACGGTGCCGGCCGCCAGCGCCTTGTCATAGCCGTGGCGCAGCATGGTCGGCAGCACGATCAATCCCATTGTCACCGTGGTCGCGCCGACGATCCCCTTGGCTGCCGCCAGCAGCACACCGACGATGGTGACGGCAATGCCGAGCCCGCCCGGCAGCCCGCCGAACAAGCGGCCCATCGTCTCCAGCAGCTCCTCGGCGACGCGGGAGCGCTCCAGCATAACGCCCATGAAAATGAAGAGCGGGATCGCGAGCAGCACGTCGTTGCCCATGATGCCGAAGATGCGCTGCGGCAGCGCACCGAGCAGCGCGGGGTCCATGATGCCGGTCGCCGCCCCGATGGCGGCGAACAGCAGCGACACGCCGGCGAGCGTGAGCGCGACCGGATAGCCGAGAAGCAGCGCCGCGCAGACTGCGACGACGAGCGCAACCGCCAGCGCCTCGCCCATGATCTAGAGCGCTCGCCTTTCCTCCCGCAGAAGCCGCGATGGACCGGGCCGGGGCTCCGTCGGCGCGACGAGAACGAGTGCGGCGCGGATCGCCTGCGCGACGCCCTGGAGCGCCACCAGGCACGCGAGTGCCGGAATGAGCGTCTTCAAAAGATAGACGAACGGCAGGCCGCTTGCCTCGCGCGACCGTTCCAGCACGGCCCATGACCGCGCCACATAGGGTACCGACTCAACGACAAGCACCGCGGCGACCGGCAACAGAAAGACCAGCGCCCCCAACAGATCGATCAGCGCCCGCGTGCGCGGCCGCGCCGCCGCATAGAAGATGTCCACCCGCACGTGCCCGCCGATCTGCAGCGTCCAAGCGGCGGCGAGCATGAACAGAGCGGCCTGCGCGTAAAGCACCGATTCCTGCAGCGCGATCGAACCGACACCGAACGCATAGCGCATCACCACGGTCGCGAACTCGGCCACGACGATGAAGAGGCTGCACCACGAGGCCGCGCGGCCGACGATCGCGTTGAGCCGGTCGATGCGGTCGGCAATGCGGCGCAACAGGGTCTGCATGGTCGTTTCGGCCGCAGTCTTTCTGGTGTTACCTGCGAGGCAGCCGCACTATAATGCCGTTCTGGAACTGCGGATACCGCGAGCCGGACGATGACGCGCGACCACGACCACCACGACGACCATCACGAGCACGGCTCGGAATTGTCGGAAATGCAATTGCGCGTCCGCGCGCTGGAGACCGTGCTGGCGGAGAAGGGCTACATCGATCCCGCGGCGCTCGATGCCATGATCGAGGCCTACGAGACCAAGATCGGTCCGCATAACGGCGCCCGCGTCGTCGCCAAGGCATGGGCCGATCCGGCCTTCAAGCGGGCTTTGCTCGAAGATGCGACCAAGGCGGTGCGGATGCTGGGCCTGATCAATCGGGTCGGCGACCATCTGATCGCGGTCGAGAACACGCCCAAGCTTCATAACATGATCGTGTGCACGCTGTGCTCCTGCTATCCGTGGGAAGTGCTCGGCCTGCCGCCGGTCTGGTACAAGTCGGCGCCCTATCGCTCGCGCGCGGTCAACGATCCGCGCGGTGTGCTCGCCGATTTCGGCGTGACGCTGCCGCAGGATACGCAGATCCGGGTGTGGGACTCGACGGCGGAGACGCGCTTCATCGTGCTGCCGATGCGGCCTCCGGGCACCGAAGGCTGGAGCGAAGACAGGCTCGCCACCTTGGTCACGCGCGACAGCATGATCGGCACCGGCCTGCCGAACCCACCCGGGGAGACGGCGTGATGGACGGCATCCACGACATGGGCGGCATGCACGGCTTCGGCAAAGTCGAGCCGGAGCCGAACGAGCCGGTCTTTCATGCCGATTGGGAAGCGCGGTGCCTCGCGCTCACCCGCGCCATGGGCGCGACCGGCGCCTGGACGATCGACGAGAGTCGCGCCAGCATCGAGGCATTGCCGCCCGAAGTCTATCTGTCGAGTTCGTATTATCGAAAATGGGCGCTGGGCCTGGAAAAACGGGTCGTGCAACACGACCTCGCCGGCGCCGATGAACTGGCCGCGGGTCACGCGCTCCGTCCGGGGACCGCGCTCAAGCGCAAGCTTACGCTTGCCGACGTGCCCGATTCGCTGACGCGCGGCTCGTTTGGCCGGACGCCGCAAGCGCCCGCCCGCTTCAAGCCGGGCGACCGCGTGCGTACCAAGAACATTCACCCGCCGACGCACACCCGCCTGCCGCGCTATGCCCGCGGCCGAGTCGGCGTGGTCGAGGCGATCCGCGGCTGCCACGTCTTTCCCGACACCGTCGCGATCGGCGCCGGCGAAAATCCGCAGTGGCTTTACACGCTCCTGTTCGACGGCCGCGAGTTGTGGGGCGAGGCCGCGGACCCGACGCTGACCGTATCGATCGAAGCGTTCGAGCCGTATCTGGAGGCGGCGTAACGTGAGTACCGACGCCGCTACCAACGCCATCCTTGGCGTCGCGCACAATGACGACGATCCGGTGTTTCGCGAACCGTGGGAGGCGCAAGCCTTTGCGCTCGCGGTATCGCTCAACGCGCGCGGCGTGTTCACCTGGAAGGAATGGGCCGCGACGCTCGGCGACGAAATAAAGAAGGCGCAAGCCGCCGGCGATCCGGACACCGGCGAAACCTATTACCGGCACTGGCTGGCGACGCTCGAACGCATCGTTGCCGAAAAGGGCTTGGCGGATGCCGGTGTGCTTGCGCGCACGCGGGATGCCTGGCGGCGGGCGAGCGCGCGCACCCCGCACGGCACGCCGATCGAGCTGCGGCCGGCCGACTTCGGCGGGTAAAGGCCGGATCGGCAAGCGGCCTTCACCGGCAGCCGGGCCGCAAATCGCGGAACGTCCAGAACGAGTAGATCTTGCAGTCGTCCGGCGCCGGCGGCCGATAGTCCGGCACCTTCTCGGCGACCGGCGGCAACAGCCGCAGATAAGCGATCACCGACTGGATGTCTTCTTCGTCGAGGTTGGAGAAATGATCCCACGGCATTCCCTGCCAAAACAGCAGCCGGCCGTTGCGGTTGATGCCGCTGCGCACGGCGCGGGCAATTTCCTCGTCCGACCAGGCGCCCAATCCGGCGTCGCGATCGGATGAGATGTTGGTCGTGTATACGGTGCCGAACGGACCACTGATCTTGAGGCCGCCGGAACCATCATTGTTGTGGCAATACGCGCACGACGCGACGGCGAAGATGTAACGGCCGCGCGCGACGAGATTGGCGCGCTCGGGCGCAAGTTTCGTCACGTCCGGCCGCGGGATGCCGCCGGTCGCGCCATTCGACACTTGGTCGGGCGGAATGAAGCTCACCGCAGGGGTCGCGTTCAGGAAGTAGCCGACGGCAAACAGCACCAGGCCGACGGCGACGAGCGCCGTCATTCGCATCCGGCCGCCGATGCCGCGCGCCAGGCTGCGGCGCGAAGCAATCGCGAAGGCGATCAGGCCGACGGCGAGAACGATCCATTGCGCGGCAATCAGCCAGCTAGCGATCGCCGACATAGTCGGTTGCGGCATGTTGGCGTAACTTCCGACGGCGTAGGTGAGGATCGGCCAGCCGCTCAGCAGGGGACCGCGCTTCCACAGCTTCACCGCGACGGTCTCGATGACGCCGTAGTTCAGCGGGAGCGGGATGTCGTTGCGAACCGCCGGCAACGTTTTGAGATAGCGGGCGATCGCGACCGCATCGTCGGCCGTCAAATGATGCAACCACGGCCACGGCATGCCCCAAAAATTCAGGATGCGGCCGCCTTTGGCCCGGCCGTCGCGAATCGCCGCCGCGATCTCGGCTTCGGTCCAGCCGCCCAGTCCGGTGGCAACGTCCGATGTAAGATTACGGGTGATGAAGGTGCCTGCCGGGTATGCGCCGACCCGCATGCCGCCGGCAAGATAGCGGTCGTCGCGATAGATCATGGCCGGATCAAGCTCGGTGTGGCACAGGCCGCACATCTCCGCATGCACCAGATAACGCCCGCGCGCTTCGAGATCGGCCGCCTGACCCGGGCCGCGCAGAGCTCCACCGGGCTGCCACGGCGGGGTGCGGCGGCGGGATTCAAGAAAGTTCACGATATCCCAGCGGCTCTCGGCCGGGAGACTGGCAAAGGCGGGCATCGGCGCCGGCGCCATCCCGGTCGAAAGCCGCATAAACACCTGCGCCGGAGCATCGCCGCCGCGGAAGGTCCACGGCGCGGTGAGGTCGCGGCTGATGACGGGATAGCCTTTGGCATCCTGCAGCCATTGTCCGCCCCGCAGATCGGGACCGTGACAAGTTCCGCAACCGCTCCGGGCGTAAAGAGCCTCGCCGCGTGCGATGCTTTCGGACGTTGCAGCCGGCCGCGGCGGCACTTCGATCGCCGCCGGCGCACTGCTGCCGACGACTTTGGCAAAGCCCTTGATGTAAGCGACAACCTCGTGAATCTCGGCATCGCTCAAAATGCCGCGGAAATACGGCATGCCGCTCGCATGCAGGCCATCGGTCACCACCTTGATGAGATCGTCGTCGCTCGGCGGCGCGCCCTCTGGGGTGGTCTTGTATTTGAACAGGCCTTGGTGGAAGTCGCGCGGCCGCGGGATCATCGACGGCGCCGCGGTACCGTTGCCGCGGCCGTCGGGACCGTGGCAGAAGGCGCACTTTTCCACATAAATGCGCTGGGCGTTCGACGCGTCGGCGGGAACGTTCGCCGACGGCGGCCAGTTCAGATCTGCATAGACGGCAGGGTCCGGATGCCAAACCGAGGCCGGCGTACGATAACCGATATGGCCGACCACCGAGCGCGCCACATCGAGTCCGATGAGCAGCACGATTGCCAAGAGTACGATGGCACGCTCTGACCGAACGCCTTGCGCCATGACTTTCCTCCGGCGCGAACCAGCATGCCTTGCTCAGGGCTGCGGCCAGGCGGCTGGTCCAAGCGCCTCACTTTAGTGTACGGCGGCGTTGGCACGCGGAACAAACGCGCCATGGTGGCGGATGACATCGCCGGCGAGCCGGTGGGCCGCGGCCGCCGCCTGGGCCGGCTCGCTGCCGGCGAGCCGCGCCGCGAGATAGCCGGCGTTGAAACCGTCGCCTGCGGCGGTGGTGTCGACCGGCACCATCACCTCCGGCACCGGCACGATTTCCTGTGAAGCGCCGGCCGCGACCACGGCGCTGTTCGGGCCGTTCTTTACGGCGATCTCGCCGATGCCGAACGCCTGCAGTCGCGCCACGGTCGCCTCCGGCGACGGATCGCCCCAGAGCACGGCTTCGTCGTCGAACGTCGGCAGCGCGACATCGACGCGCTTGAGCGTCTCGATGAAGACCGTGCGGGTGCGGGCAAGATCGCCTTTCCAGAGGCGTGGCCGGTAATTGCCATCGAACGCCACTTTGACGCCCTGTTGGCGGGCGGCTTCGAGCAGCGCCAGGAAGCGGCCGAGGCCGTCGTTGGAATAAAGCGACAAGGAGATGCCGGAAAAATAGATCAGGCGGGCCGACAGCAGACCTTGCGCAATCCGCATCCAGTCGGGCAGTTCGAACAGATCGCGCGCCGGCGCCGCGTCGCGCCAATAGCGAAAGCTGCGCTCGCCGCCCGGACCGGGCTCGACAAGACACAGGCCGGGCAATCTGCCGGGCACGCGCAGAATGAGGTTGCCGCCGATGCCTTCGGCGGCGGCCAGCGCGAGAATGCTGTCGGAATATGGATCGTCGCCAAGCGCCGTGGCAAAAGCGACGTCGACGCCGGCGCGGGCGAGATAAACGGCGGTGTTGAACGTATCGCCGCCGCTGGCAAGCGAGAAGCGGCCGTCGGCTCCGCGCGCCAGCTCGATCAGCACTTCGCCGACGCAAACCACGCGGTTGTTTTGCTCGCTCATCGCGCCGGTTCCTGCCGCGGCAGAAGATTACCGCGGGCGAGGAAATAACCCAAGGTGCTCAGCGCGGCGATGCAGAAGCTCGCCGGCCAATCGGTATGATAGGCAATGACCAGGCCGAGCCATGCCTCGGCAAGAGCCAGAACTGCCGACAAGATCATGCCACTCCAAAGGCCGGTCACGAGCCGCTGTGCCGCGGCCGGCGGGCCGACCATCAGGGCAAAGACCAGGAGGATGCCGACGATCTGCGCCGATTCTGCTACCGCGAGCGCGACGATGGCGAGAAACGCGGTTGAAACAAAGCGCAGCGGCACGCCCTTGGCCTCGGCCAGTTCCGGCTGCAGGGTGGCAAAGATCAGCGGCCGCATGATCGCGGCAAGGGCGGCCACCGTGATCACGGCAAGGACGACGAGCGACGCGATCATCGGGCGATCGACCGCAAACACATTGCCGAACAGTAGCGCCGTCGCCTGAGCGGCGAACGCGGTATAGTAGTGGAGAAACAGCAGGCCGAATCCCAGCGCCAGCGCCAGCACGACGCCGATCGCGACATCGCGGCCGCTCAGCCGTTCGCCGAGCAGCCCCATGCCGATCCCGGCGGCGACCGTGAAGCCGACCATTCCCCAGATCGACGGCACGCCGATCAGCGCGGCGCCGGTCGCCCCCGCAAAGCCGATATGCGACAGCGCGTGGCCGGCAAATGTCTGCCCGCGCAGCACCAGGAAGTAACCTACCAGCCCGGCCACGACCGCCGCGATGCCGGCGGCGACAAACGCGTTGCGCATGAAATCGTAGTCAAGCATGACGATCATGGTGGTCGTGCTGGTGGCCGTCCCCGTGATCGTGCGTATGCGGCGCACGCTCGACGTCGCGGCCGCGCGACAACACGAAGATGTGGCCGTCGGCGCGCACCACCTCGATATCGGTGCCGTAGAGTTTCGACAGGACGGGCGCCGTGATCACCTCCTCCACCGTGCCGAGCGCCGCCTGGCCGTTGCCGAGATAAAGCACGCGGTCGAGCGCGCCGATCAGCTGATTAAGCTCGTGAGCGCTGAACAGAACCGTGATGCCGCGCTGGCGGGCAAAGCTGCGTACCAGCTCGATCACCGTCTCCTGATAACGGTAGTCGAGGCTGATCAGCGGCTCGTCGAGCAGCAGCAATTGCGGATCGCCAAGCAGCGCCTGCGCCAGCAACAGCCGCTGGCGCTCGCCGCCGGACATTTCCTCGAGCGGACGCGCGGCAAGCTCGCGGGCGCCGGTCGTCGCCAGCGTTTTGTCGATCATCAGGCGCTCGGCGCGCGACAGCAACGGCACGCCCCAGCGCTCGCCGCGGACCGAGCTGGCGATGAAGTCGAAGCCGCGCACGCGCAGATCCGGCAGCAGCGTTCGGACCTGCGGGACATAGCCGATCGCCGCGTCGCCGCGCTGCGGCGCGCGGCCGAACACGCTCAGGGTTCCAGCGCTGAGCGGCACAAGACCGAGGATAGCGCGCATCAGCGTGGTCTTGCCGGCGCCGTTCGGACCGAGCACGCCGATGAATTCACCGCGCCGGACGGCAAAGCTCGCGTCGGCGAGCACAGTGCGGCCGCCGAGCCCGATCGTCACCCGATCGAGTTCGATGACGTTCATGACGAAGTGCCGGCCAACGCCCGGCCGGTCTCGTCGAGTTCGCTCTGCATCCACTGCTGATAGGACAGGCCGGACGGCTCGGTTTCGGTCACGCCGACGACGGGGACGTTGGACGCGCGCGCCAGGTCGACTAGATGCTGGACGATCTTGGTCGACGCCTGCCTGTTGTAGAACATGACCCGCACCTGCCGCGTCTTCAGGTCACGCTCGAAAGCCGCGACGTCGCGGGCGCTCGGCTCGGTGTCGTTCATGATCGCGAGCTGAAAGCGCTCGTTGCGCATCTTCAGTTTCAGTGCCGCCGCCATGTCGCCGAATATCGGCTCGCTGGCCGTCACCGGGACGCCGGCATATTTGCCGCGAAGAGCGGCGATTTTTTCATCGAGCGGCTTGAGCGAGGCGAGGAAGGATTGCAGCCGCGCGGCAAATTCGTCCTTGTGGGCGGGATCGGCGGCGCTCAGTGCGGCGGCAAGCGCGCGCGCCACCGCAGGCATGGTCGCCGGGTCGTACCAGATGTGCGGATTGTCCCCCGGCTTTCTGTTGACGAGGTCGGCGGCAACGATCACCGCGCGGCCGGGCTTTGGTGCCGCTAGCAGGAGCTTCGCCATCCACGGGTCGTAGTCGGCACCGTTGTAGACGACGATCTGCGCGCCGACGATCCGGCGAATGACGGCCGGCGACACCTCGAACAGGTGCGGGTCCTGGTCGGGATTATTCATCACGCTGGTGACGGCAACCCGCTCGCCGCCAATCTGCCCGGCGACGTCGCCGTAGAAATTCTCGGCAGCGACCAGCGCGATCTTGCTATCGGCGGCGCCTACGGTCGCCCCGGCGCCAAGCGCCAGGAGCAGGGCCACAGCGGCCGCAATCGGCGATTTCAGGGCCACGGCTCGCAAATTCTCCCGACAAATCAGAGGCTGGATAGGATAAGTTGTGACATTATAACATAACTATCGCAAAGATCGCGACTATCGCCGCACGACGCGCCTCCGTGGCCGAGGAGACAGTTGCCGACGGCGGCGATGACGGCGTTTTGGCGCGGCCTCGGATCGCCTATATAGCGCGGCAGGAGGGCCCGCATGTCGCAACAGGTTTCAGCCGAAAAGGTCCCGGTCACCGTGCTGACCGGCTATCTCGGCGCTGGCAAGACCACGCTGCTCAACCGCATCCTGTCCGAGCCGCACGGCAAGAAGTACGCCGTCATCGTCAATGAATTCGGCGAGATCGGCATCGACAACGACCTCGTCGTCGGCGCCGAAGAGGAAGTGTTCGAGATGAACAATGGCTGCATCTGCTGCACGGTGCGCGGCGACTTGGTGCGCATCCTCGACGGGCTGATGCGGCGCAGGGGCAAGTTCGACGCCATCATCGTAGAGACGACGGGGCTCGCCGACCCCGCGCCGGTGGCGCAGACCTTCTTCATCGACGAGAATATCGGGCGCAGGACCAGGCTCGACGCCGTCGTCACCGTGGCCGACGCGAAGTGGCTGAAAGACCGGCTGAGGGACGCACCTGAGGCGAAAAGCCAGATCGCGTTTGCCGACGTGATCCTGATCAACAAGACCGACCTGGTCTCGGCCGCCGAACTGCACGAGGTCGAGGCGCGCATTCGCGCCATCAATCCGTACGCCAAGCTGCACAAGACCGAGCGCGCCAGGATCCCGCTCGACGAGGTTCTGGAGCGCAACGCCTTCGATCTCGACCGCATCCTCGCGATCGAGCCGGAATTCCTCGAAGGCGACGAGCACGACCATCACCATCACGATCATGACCACGATCACCATCATGGCCACGATCACGCGGACCAAGCCGGCGGGCTCAAGCACTATCACGACGAAGACATGCAATCGGTCGCGCTCAAGACCGACAAACCGCTCGATCCTGACAAGTTCTTTCCCTGGGTGCAGAACCTGGTGCAGACCGAGGGCCCGAACATCCTGCGCTGCAAGGGCATCCTGTCGTTCAAGAACGACGATGAGCGTTTCGTCTTCCAGGGCGTGCACATGATCCTCGACGGCAACCATCAGCGGCCGTGGAAGGAAGACGAAAAGCGCGACAGCCGCATCGTTTTCATTGGCCGCAATCTGCCGGAGGCGCAAATCCGCCGGGGGTTCGAGGCCTGCATCGCGTGATGGTTAGTCAGCTCGTCATGCGCGGGCTTGACCCGCGCATCGATGCGGCGTCAATGCACCATGGATTGCCGGGTCAAGCCCGGCAATGACGCTGGTGTCATTGCGTTCATGACCGACCCCCGCAGCGAAACCGTCTCCATCGTCGATCGCACCCACCCGGTCGCTGCCGGCGGTGCGGTCGTCGCCACGCATTTTCTCGGCCACACCGCCGTGTTCGTGCTTGGCGAGGAAGCGCTCCTGTTGGTCGAAGGCAAAGGCGAGCCGCGCCGCCTCGCCGTCCATGACGGCGCCATCCTTGCGACCGCCGCCGACGATGCGCGCCTCGTCAGTGGCGGCGACGACGGCAAGCTCATGGCGACGAACGCCGCCGGCGAAGTCCGCCCGCTCGCGCGCGACGAAAAGCATCGCTGGATCGACCATGTCGCGCTCGGGCCGGACGGCGCCGTCGCCTGGTCGGCCGGCAAGACGGCGTTCGTCCAGGGCAAGACGCTGCGCGAATTCGAAGCTCCTTCGACCGTCGGCGGGCTTGCGTTTCTGCCCAAGGGCTTTCGTCTTGCGATCGCCCACTATAACGGCGCGACGTTGTGGTTTCCCAATGCGCCGCAGGCCGTGCCGGAAAAGCTCGAATGGAAGGGCTCGCATCTCGGCGTCACTGTCAGCCCGGACGGCCGCTTTCTCGTCACTGCCATGCAGGAACCAATGCTGCACGGCTGGCGGCTCGCCGACGGCAAGCACATGCGCATGTCCGGCTACACGGTGCGGGTAACGTCGTTCGGCTGGACGGCGGGCGGCGACTGGCTCGCGACTTCGGGGTCGACGCAGCTGATCTTGTGGCCGTTCCAGACCAAGGATGGCCCGATGGGCAAGCAGCCGCGGCTGTTGGCGCCGTCCGAGCACCGCGTCGAGGTTGTCGCCTGCCATCCGCGGCAGGAGATCGTCGCCGCGGGCTTCAGCGACGGCACGGTGCTGCTCGCGCGCGTCGCCGACGGCGCCGAAATCCTGGCCAAAAAGCCGGGGCCGGCGGCGGTCACCGCGCTGGCCTGGAGCGTGGACGGCACGCTCTTGGCCTTCGGTGCCGAGGATGGCGAAGCGGGTATACTCGACCTTGCCTGACGAAACCGAAGATTGGAGGCAATGTGTTCTTGAAGGTCACCAAGGACGGCAGCGTGCGGTTCGAGGAGCGCGATAACTTCCGCGCCTTCAAGCTTGTCGTCGAAGGCAGGCGCGAGACGCTCGACGCCGTGCGCACAAGGCTGGCCGGCAAGGCCGAGCTGCCCGACGCCGATACTGCATGGATTTTCGAGGCGGCGCTGCGCCACTGGCCGGGCCTTGAGCACGACAAGGCCTGGCAGCAAAACTTCTCGGCCATGATTGAGAAGGCACGCCCACACGGCTGGATCGACGATCGCCGCCAGGCGATCAAGGCGCACATCGAGTGGGTTTAGCCTCTCCCCGCAGGCAGCGGGGAGAGGCAGAGCGTCAGATCACGTATTGCCGCAGCGGCGGGTAGCCGTTGAAGCCGACCGAAGAATAGGTGGTGGTGTACGCACCGGCCGCCTCGATCAGCACCTTGTCGCCGATGGCGAGCGACACCGGCAGCGGGTAGGGCGTCTTCTCGTAGAGCACATCCACGCTGTCGCAAGTCGGCCCGGCAATGATGCACGGCGCGGTCTCGTCCCGGTCCTTGCTGGTGCGGATCGGATAGCGGATCGATTCGCCGATGGTTTCCGCCAGCCCGTGGAATTTGCCGATGTCGAGATACACCCAGCGCACCTCGTCCTCCGGCGAGCGCTTGGCGATCAGCACCACTTCGGCTTCGATCATGCCGGCATTGCCGACGAGACCGCGGCCGGGTTCGACGATGGTGTTCGGCAGGTTGTTGCCGAAATGCTTGCGCAGCGAGCGGAAGATCGCCTTGCCGTAGGATTCGAGCTTGGGCGTCTTGCGCACGTAGCGGGCCGGGAAGCCGCCGCCGAGATTGACGATGGCGAGCGCAATGCCGCGCTCGGCGCAGGCGCGGAATACGGCCGCCGCCGAGGCCAGCGCTCGGTCCCACGCCTCGATATTGTGCTGCTGCGAGCCGACGTGGAAGGACACGCCGTGCGGGATCAGCCCCTGCTTGTGGGCGAACTCGAGAATATCGGGAGCATAGAGTGGCTCGCAGCCGAACTTGCGCGACAGCGGCCATTCCGCGCCGGCGCCGTCGCAGACGATGCGGCAGATCACCCGGCTGCCCGGCGCGGCGGCGGCAACCTTCTCCACCTCGGCCTCGCAGTCGACAGCAAAGAGCGTGACGCCGAGCTTGAAGGCGGCGGCAATCTCCTTCGCTTTCTTGATGGTATTGCCGTAGGAGATGCGATCGGGCGTCGCGCCGGCGGCAAGCACCGCCTCGGTCTCGCCGATCGAAGCCACGTCGAAGCAGCAGCCGAGCCCAACCAGCAGCTTGAGAATTTCCGGCGCCGGATTGGCCTTGACCGCGTAGAACACCTTGGTGTCCGGCAGCGCCTTGGCAAAGTTCTGGTAGTTCTCGCGTACGACATCGAGGTCGAGCACGAGGCAGGGTCCGTCGTCGGCACGATGCTTGAGGAATTCGCGGATGCGCGGGGTCATTTCCACGTACACTCCCTATCCGGCTGGCGGCGAAGCCGCCAAGGTGAACCTCCTGCGACCGGCACCGTTCCGCACGGTTGTGCGGACGTGTGGGTCGCCGTGATTGCTGCCTTGGTCCGGATGAGGGAGATCCCGTTCCGCACTGCTGGCAAAGATGGACAAGCCTTTCCGGTGTCCCCGGCATTCGCGCCGGCAGTAACCAAAAAAGCCCTTCCGTCGTTGCTTTAAGCCGCGTCGCCCGTTGAGAGCGGGCTATGCCGGTTTCGCCTCCGGCTGCCGGTCGCGGGAGTTAAGGAAGCAGAACTTCTTCCTTAGGCGGCTGTCCGGCCTCTTGTCCGGATGCCCACCGACCGACACACGGCCACAGGCACGTGCGAAATTGGGCGAGTCCGCAAATAAGCCATCGCGCAACGGCGCGCAAGCGTTTTTGTCCTAACAAAAGGTAAGCGGCGTTTTTTGGCGCGCCGTGACCGCGTGGCGGCGCTGCCGCTAGTCGCCGACGGTGAACGGCTCGACGCGCTGCGCAGCGCGGACGAACTGTACCATGACCACGATGCCGCAGACGACGAAGAGCACGTCGAGAATCCGGGCGCCGATGGTGCCGAGCGCGAGCAGGTTGGCGATCGCCCAACTGCCCGCAAACGCGGCGCCGAAAACCTCGGCGCTGATCAGGATGGCCGCACTGACGACGGTGATGACGTTTTGCCAGGCAATGCGGCGGGAGCGTCGTGGCGTGGATTTATCCATGGCGGCGGCACTTTCCGCGAAAGTGCCGGCAAGATCAAGGCGCACCGAGGCCGGCGTGCCCGGCCGGCTGCTCTCTCCAGGACGGCCGTGCGCCTTTAGCGGCGGCACATCCGCCTTGCACCTTTGGCCAGGCGGTCCCGACGGCTTATATCAACGCCGTGCCCGCCTCACCCGGACCCGCAATGACCGTTTCGAATCCCGCCGACAATCCGCTGCTGGCGCCTTGGACGACCCCCGACGAGGTGCCGCCGTTCGCGCAGATCCGGCCCGAGCACTTCGCTCAGGCCTATGCGCAGGCCTTCGCGGCACACCAGGCGGAGGTTGCTGACACTGCCGCGAGCGCCGAGCCGCCGGACTTCGACAATACCATCGCCGCCCTCGAGCGAAGCGGCGAAACATTGGAGCGGGTCGAGGCGGTCTTCCACCTCCTTGCCGGCGCGCACAGCAACGACGCGCTGCTGGAGATCGAGCGCGAGGTGGCGCCGCGGATCGCCGCGCACTGGAACGCAATCCGCACCAATGCGGCGCTGTTCCGGCGCATCGATGCGCTCGCCCAGAAGGCCGATGGGCTTGGGCTCACAGCGGAGCAGAAGCGCGTGCTGGAGCGGTATCACGTGACGTTCCGCCGCGCCGGCGCCGCCCTCGACGCCGCGGCGAGGGAGCGGCTCGGCGAGATCATCGAGCGGCTGGCCGCGCTCGGCACCGCTTTCAGCCAGAACGTGCTCGCCGACGAGCAGAGCTTCGCCCTGTCCCTGACCGGCGAAGCGGAGCTTGCCGGGCTGCCCGGCTTCACGCGCGAGGCGATGCGGTCGGAGGCGAAAGAACGCCGCCTCGACGGCCACGTGGTGACGTTGTCGCGCTCGAGCGTCGAACCGTTTCTGCAATTCGCGCAACGCCGCGACCTGCGCGAAAAAGTTTTCCGCGCCTTCGTAACCCGCGGCGACAATGGCGGCCCGACCGACAACAAGGCCATCATTGCCGAGATTGTGCGGCTGCGCGCCGAGCGCGCTTGCCTCCTCGGCTACGCCGATTTCGCCCATTATCGGCTCGACGATGCGATGGCGAAGACCCCGGATGCGGTCCGCAGCCTGCTCGACACGGTATGGAGCCGGGCGCGCGGCCGCGCGCTCGCGGACCGTGACGCCCTGCAGGCGCTCGTCGCCGAGGACGGCGGCAACTTCGAACTCGCCCCCTGGGACTGGCGCTACTACGCCGAGAAACTGCGCCAGCGGCGCTGCGACGTCGACGAGGCCGCCATCAAGCCCTATCTCGGCCTCGAGGCGATGATCGCGGCCGCCTTCTTTGCCGCGGAGCGCCTGTTCGGTCTCAGGTTCATCCCGAGAACCGACGTGCCGGTCTGGCATCCCGATGTGCGGGTTTGGGAGGTGCGCGGGGGAGACGATCGCAAGATCGGCCTGTTCTTTGGCGATTATTTCGCCCGGCCGTCGAAGCGCAGCGGCGCCTGGATGACGTCGCTACGCGAACAGCAGAAGCTTGTCGGCGACATCCGGCCGCTGATCGTCAATGTGTGCAACTTCGCCAAAGCCGCAGACGGCGCGCCGACGCTGCTCAGCTTCATCGACGCCCACACCTTGTTCCACGAGTTCGGCCACGCCCTGCATGGCCTTTTGTCCAACGTCACCTATCCGCAGATTTCCGGGACCAGCGTCGCCACCGATTTCGTCGAGCTGCCCTCGCAGCTCTACGAGCATTGGCTCGAGCAGCCGGAAATATTGCGCCGCTTCGCGCGCCACTATCTGACCGGCGAACCGATGCCGGAGGCGCTGCTGCAACGGCTCATCGCCGCGCGCAACTTCGACCAGGGTTTTGCCACGGTCGAGTATCTGGCGTCCGCCTTCGTCGATCTCGATTTCCATTCGCTGCCGTCGGCGGCACCCGCGATCGATGCCAGCGCGTTCGAGAACGAGGCGCTCCGGCGCCTCGGCATGCCGCACGAGATCGTCATGCGCCACCGCCCGCCGCACTTCAGTCACGTCTTTGCCGGCGGCGGTTATGCCGCGGGCTATTACAGCTACATGTGGTCGGAAGTGCTGGACGCCGACGCGTTCGAGGCGTTTCAGGAGGCCGGCGACATTTTCGACCCGGCGACGGCGAAACGGCTGCGCGACACGATCTATTCCGCCGGCGGCTCGCGCGACCCGGTCGACGCCTACAAGGCCTTTCGCGGCCGGCTGCCGACCCCGGATGCGCTGCTCCGCAAACGCGGACTGGCCGACGCCGTGGCCGCCACCCCGGCTGCCGGCTAGCAGTAGCGAGAGCGCAGCATGGTCGACTTGCACAGCTCCGGCCATCGTCGCGGTGTCGTCTGCGCGCCGCATTCCGGCGCCGTCGAGGCCGGCCGCGCCATGCTCGCCGAAGGCGGCAACGCCATCGAAGCCATGGTGGCCATGGCCGCCGCGATCGCCGCCGTCTATCCGCACATGAATCACATTGGCGGCGACGGCTTCTGGCTGATCCGCGAGCCGAACGGCCGCGTGCGCGCGATCATGGCGGCCGGTCCGGCCGGCCGCGACGCCCGGCCCGAGCTTTACCGCGACCATGAGACCATACCGCCGCGCGGACCGTTGGCAGCGCTCACCGTGCCCGGCGCCATCGGCGGCTGGATGCTGGCGCTCGACGCCGCCAAGGCGAACGGCGGCAAGTTGCCGCTCGACGTGCTCCTTGCCGCCGCGGTCGGCCATGCCCGCGACGGTTACACGGTGTCGCACAGCCAGGCGCGCCTCACGGCGGAGCATCTTGCGGCACTCGCGCCGGTACCGGGTTTCGCCGCGACGTTCCTGGTCGATGGCAAGGCGCCGGCCGTGGGCGCAAAGCTCAAGCAGGCAGCGTTCGCCGACGCGCTCTCCCATCTCGCCCGTGCCGGTCTCGACGATTTCTATCGCGGCGATGTTGGGCGCGAGATCGCCGCTGACCTCGCCCGCCTCGGCAGCCCGGTGACACGCGATGACCTGAGCCGGTATCGCGCCCGGCCCGACGAACCCTTGCGCCTCGAATTGCCGGCGGCGACCGTCTACAACACCGGCGCGCCGACGCAGGGCTTGGTTTCGCTGATGATCGTTGCGCTGTTCGCGCAGCTCGGCGTGACCGAACCCGAGGGCTTCGACCATATCCACGGCCTCGTCGAAGCGACCAAGCCGGCGCTGGTTTTGCGCGACCGCGTCATCACCGATCCGGACCATCTGGCGCAGCCGCTCAATCGGTACCTTGACGCTCGCTTCATCGCCGGCGCGGCGATGAAGATCGACCGCCGGCAGGCGGCGCCCTGGCCGCCTGCCGCAGGTGGCGGCGACACGATCTGGATGGGGGCCGCCGACGCGAGCGGTCTCGTCGTGTCCTACATCCAATCGCTCTATTGGGAATTCGGCTCCGGCTGCGTACTGCCGGCGACCGGCGTCCTGATGCAGAACCGCGGCGCGAGTTTTTCGCTTGCGCCCGGCGCGCTGAACGCGCTCGCGCCCGGGCGACTGCCGTTCCATACGCTCAATCCAGCGCTCGCCACGATCCGGGACGGACGCATCATCGCCTACGGCACCATGGGAGGCGACGGCCAGCCGCAGACCCAAGGCGCACTGTTCACGCGGCACATTTTGTTCCGCGAGCCGCTCGCCGAGGCGATCGACCGGCCGCGCTGGGTGCTCGGCCGCACCTGGGGTGCGTCGCGCACCGCGCTGCGCCTGGAGAAACGCTTCGACGGCAATCTCCTCGACGCGCTGGCCGCCGCCGGTCACGATATCGAGGTGTTGGACGAGGCCTATTCCGACGTCATGGGCCATGCCGGCGCGGCGGTGCTGCATCCCGACGGCACTTGCGAAGGCGCGCACGACCCGCGCGCCGACGGCGGCGCGGCGGGAGCGTAGTTCTGCGTGAATAGGTGCGGGCTATGATCGCCTGCGACCTGGGGGCGCACAGCCGAGCCTCCATTCCGCCCGACTCGGCATTAAAGTGCGGCGCACCGGACCGGGGACGGCAACAGGCGGGGCCGATGTCTCGTTACAAATCTGTCATTGCTGGATTGGCATGCCTGTTCGCCGTGATCGGCCGCGCTGACGCCCACCCGCATGTGTGGGTGACCATGACCGAAGAGCTTCTGTACGCGCCGGACGGTTCGATCACCGGCGTGCGCCATGCCTGGACCTTCGACGACATGTTCTCGGCCTTCGCGACGCAGGGGATCGAGCAAAAGACCAAAGGCACGTTCACGCGCGCCGAGCTCATGCCGCTCGCCAAGGTCAACGTCGAGTCGCTGAAGGAATACGCGTATTTCACCTACGCCAGGGTCGACGGCAAACGCGAGCGCAACGCCTTCCTCGAACCGGTCGACTACTTTCTCGATTACGATCCGAAGGATACCGTGCTCACGCTGCACTTTACGCTGCCGTTCAAGACGCCGGTGAAAGCCAAGGAGGTCGAAATCGAGGTCTACGATCCGGAATTCTTCATCGATTTCGGCTTTGCTGGAGATAATGCCGTGAAACTGGTGAGCGCGCCGCCGCAATGCACGGCGTCGATCGAGAAGCCGCAGGACGACAGCTTCTCGCCCACGTTGCGGCTCGACAAGAATTTCATGTCGTCGGAGGCCAATATCGGCATGGGCGCGAACTTCGCCAACAGGATCTGGGTGAAGTGCCCGTAGTCGCCGACACGACGACGGTGCTGCGCCGTCGCCGCTTCGTGCTGCTGGCGCTGGCTGCGGTCGCGCTCGTCGTGGCTGCGGGCGCGCTCACCGATGCGCTCGCTCAGACCGGGCCGTTCGGCGTGCTGCGTCCGGCGCCGCCGACCGGAATCGCCGGCTGGATCCTCGCCAAACAGGCCCTGTTCTATCGCGCGCTGTCGGGAATGATCCGCGCCGCGAAGGTCGACGGTTCGGCCTATTGGGGCCTGATGGGCATCTCGTTCATCTACGGCATTTTCCATGCCGCCGGTCCCGGCCACGGCAAGGCGGTCATTTCATCCTACCTGTTCGCCAATGAACAGACCTGGCGGCGCGGCGTCGCGCTGTCGTTTGCCGCAGCGCTCATGCAGGCGGTGACGGCCATCGCGATCGTTGCCGTTGCCGCCGCGATGATCGGCGCCACGGCAAAGGCGATGGGCGACACGGTGCGCATCATCGAGATCGTCAGCTACTCCCTTATCGTTCTCGTGGGCGCGCGCCTTCTCTGGGTCAAGGGACGCGGGTTCCTTCAGGCGCTGCATGCGCTCCGAGCAGCCAGCGAAGCGCCCGTGCCTCTGCGAGCCGTTGGTCGCGCGAACCACGATCAGGCCCATTGCGATCACGATGCGCACGATCATCACGCCGGGCACGGTCACGATCATGGACATCGGCACGCGCACCACCATGCCCACGATCACGACGATGACGACGACAGCGTGCTGCCCTGGGGCCACGCGCACGGTCCGGAGCCCGAGGAACTTTCCGGCGCCGGCGGCTGGCGCCGCGGCCTGTCGGCAATCGTCGCCGTCGGCCTGCGGCCCTGCTCGGGCGCGATCATCGTGCTGGTTTTCGCCCTCGCGCAGGGCCTGTTCTGGGCCGGGGTTGCGTCTACCTTCGTGATGGGCATCGGCACCGCGATCACGGTGGCCGCGATCGCAACGCTCGCGGTCGCCGCCAAGGCCGTGGCGACGCGGCTTGCCGTCGCTCGCGCCGGCTACGGCACGCTGGCGCTGCGCGGCGTCGAAGTCGGCGCCGCGTTGCTGATCATGATGTTTGGCGCTCTGCTTCTCACCGGCTACATGGTGAGCGAGCGCATGGGGCTGTTCTAGCGCACTAACCGCCGCAAACGCTCAGCAATCCGCCATCGGCGACAAGCCGAGCCGATCGAGCAGCGCCCGATCGCGGTCCCGGCTTGGATTCGCCGTCGTCAGCAGTTTCGGCCCGCAGAAGATCGAGTTTGCGCCGGCGATAAAGCACAGCGCCTGCGTCTCCACACTCATATCCTCGCGACCGGCCGAGAGACGCACCACCGAACGCGGCATGGTGATGCGGGCGACGGCGATGGTGCGGGCAAATTCGATCGGGTCGAGCGCGGCCTCCTCGGCGAGCGGCGTACCGGCGACGCGCACCAGCATGTTGATAGGCACCGACTCCGGGTGCACGGGCAGGCTCGCCAGCGTCGTGATCATGCCGACGCGATCCTCACGCGTCTCGCCCATGCCGACGATGCCGCCGCAGCAAACGTGAATGCCGGCGTCGCGCACGTGCGCAAGCGTCTGCAAACGGTCGTCATAAGTGCGCGTGGTGATGACCTTGCCGTAAAACTCCGGCGAGCTGTCGAGATTGTGGTTGTAATAGTCGAGCCCGGCCGTCTTGAGCCGCTGCGCCTGGGGCGCGGTCAGCATGCCGAGCGTGGCGCACGTCTCCAAACCAAGCGCCTTGACGCCTTTGACCATGGCGCAGACCTGATCGAGGTCGCGCTCCTTGGGCGAGCGCCAGGCGGCGCCCATGCAGAAGCGGCCGGCGCCGGCGGTTTTCGCCGCACGCGCCTCCGCAAGCACCGCGTCGAGTGCCATGAGCTTCTCGGCCTGCACGCCGGTCGCGTACAGCGCGCTCTGCGGACAGTAGGCGCAGTCCTCTGGGCAGCCGCCGGTCTTGATCGAAAGCAGCGTCGAGATTTGCACCGCGGTCGGATCGAAATTCTCACGGTGAACGCCCTGAGCGCGAAACATCAGCTCGGGGAACGGCAGATCGAACAAGCCGCGCACTTCGTCGCGCGTCCAGTCGTGACGGGGCGGCGCAGTCGGTGCGGCGGCCGCCGGTGACAATTCGGAAATGGCCATGAAGGCAGCATAGAGATGTCGGCATGCGGCACAATAGCAACGGTGCAGGCACCGGTGCCCTTGTGCAACTCTTAGCGGCGATCAATCGGCGAAGTCAGGCGACCTTCTCCGCCATGTGGCGGAACATTGCCTTGCGCGCCTCGTCGTCCATCTCGGTCTTGAACTTGTGCCGGTCTCGGAGCGCGACCGCGCGCTGCGCCGCCGGGCGGGCGCTGATCTCGTCGACCAGGCGCTTGAGATTGGGAAATTTCGCCCACGCGCCTTCGCCGAGCACCGTCGGCATCAACCGCGACCAGCCCCATACGTCCATGTCGACGATCGTGTAGGTGTCGCCGAGCATGTACTTGCGGGTCGCAAGCCGGGCGTCGAGAATACCGAAGTGGCGCTGCGCCTCGAAGGCATAGCGGTTGATGGCGTATTCGAGCTTCTCCGGCGCATAGATGCGGAAATGCACGGCCTGGCCGGAATAGGGACCGACGCCGGACGCCACGAACATCAGCCAGGACAGCAATTCGCCGCGCGCCTTGTCGCCCTTCGGCGGCAGGAACTTGCCGGTCTTCTCGGCGAGATAGAGCAGGATCGCATTGGAGTCGAACACGACGGCGTCGCCGTCGACGATCGCCGGCACTTTCGCATTCGGATTGATGGCGAGAAATTCCGGCTTGTGCTGATCGCCCCTGCGAGTGTCGACCGGAATCGGCTCGTAGGGCAGGCCTGCCTCCTCGAGAAACAACGCCACCTTCGTCGGATTGGGCGCACCGCTATAATAGAATTTCAGCATCGTTCGACTCCTTCTTATCGCGTCATCGCAAGCGCAGCGAAGCTGTCAGTTTAGCGACCGCAGGACTGCATTGCCGTATGATTCCCTGGAACGGCCCCTCAGAACAGTCCGACAATCCTGCCGTCCGGCCCGATGTCGATCGAATCGGCGGCCGGCACCTTCGGCAGGCCCGGCATGGTCATGATGTCGCCGCAGATCGCCACGACGAACTCGGCGCCGGCCGACAGCCGCACTTCGCGCACCGGGATGATGTGATCGGTCGGCGCACCCTTGGCGTCCGGATTGGTCGTGAAGCTGTACTGCGTCTTGGCGACGCAGATCGGAAATTTGCCGTAGCCCATCGCCTCGAAATTAGCGAGCTGATCGCGCACCGACTTGTCGGCGGCTATATCTTTGGCGCGATAGATCTCCCTGGCGATGGTCCGAAGCTTCTCGTAGAGCGGCATGTCGTCGGCATAGAGAAGCTTGAGCTTGCTCTTGCCGCTGTCGGCCACTTTCACCACGGCGCGGGCAACGTCGGCTGCGCCCTTGCCGCCTTCGGCCCAATGGTCGGCCATCAGCGCGTCGATACCGAGCTTCCGGCAGGTTTCCAGGACCAGCCTGATCTCGGCATCGGTGTCGGCGGAAAAACGGTTGATCGAGATTACCGGCACCACGCCGAATTTCTGCACATTTTCGACATGGCGCCGCAGATTGCTCATGCCGGCTTCCAGCGCCGGCAGGTTCTCCGACTTGAGGTCCTCTTTCTTGACCCCGCCGTGCATCTTGAGCGCGCGGATGGTGGCGACGAGGACGATGCAATCGGGCGCGATCCCGGCCTTGCGGCATTTGATGTCGAGGAATTTCTCGCCGCCGAGGTCGGCGCCGAAGCCCGCTTCGGTGACCACGTAGTCGGCAAGCTTGAGCGCGGTGGTCGTCGCCAGCACGGAATTGCAGCCGTGGGCGATGTTGGCGAACGGGCCGCCATGGATGAAAGCCGGCGTGCCTTCGAGCGTTTGCACGAGATTGGGCGCGAGCGCTTCCTTAAGCAGCACCGCCATGGCGCCTTGCGCCTTCAGATCGCCGGCCCGGACCGGTTTGCGGTCGCGGGTATAGGCGACGACGATGTTGGCAAGCCGGTTCTTGAGATCGTCGAGGTCGCGCGCCAGGCAGAAGATCGCCATCACCTCGGAAGCGACCGTGATGTCGAAGCCGTCCTCGCGAGGAAATCCGTTGGCGACGCCGCCGAGCGACGACACGATCGAGCGCAGCGCGCGGTCGTTCATGTCGAGCACGCGCCGCCACGCCACGCGGCGCGGATCGATGCCGAGCGCGTTGCCCCAATAGATGTGATTGTCAAGCATCGCGGCGAGCAGGTTGTTCGCCGAGGTGACGGCGTGAAAGTCGCCGGTGAAGTGCAGATTGATGTCCTCCATCGGCACGACCTGGGCATAGCCGCCGCCAGCGGCGCCGCCCTTCATGCCGAAGGACGGGCCGAGCGACGGCTCGCGGATGCACAGCATCGCCTTCTTGCCGATGTAATTGAGCGCATCGGTGAGCCCGACGGTGGTCGTCGTCTTGCCTTCGCCGGCCGGCGTCGGATTGATGGCGCTGACCAGGATCAGCTTGCCGTTGGGCCGACCCTTGATCGACTTGATGAACTCCATCGACACCTTGGCCTTGTAGTGGCCGTAGGGTTCGAGATGCTCCGGCCCGATGCCGAGCCGCTCACGCGCGACGTCGATGATCGGCCGCTTCTTGGCGGCTTGCGAGATTTCGATGTCGGTTTTCGGATTGACGTGTTGTGAGGCGCCTGGCGACGCCTTGGCCGCAGCGGCAGCGGGATTCATGAGAACCTCATTCCGGGACGAAGTTTGGCGTTGGCGGCATAGTCGCTCGCGGCAATCTTGGGACCGTCGGCCTGCACGCGCGTGATCCTGAAGCGGCCGTCGGCGCAAACCACGGCGAAGCCGTCGCCTTCGATGGCAACGATCTCGCCCATTTTACCGCCGATACCCTTCGGGTCCTTGGCCGGCATCGGCTTCGCCTCGAAGATCTTCAGCGTGCTGCCGTCGAGCCTCGACCACGCACCGGGAGCCGGATTGCAGCCGCGGATGAGACGATCGATCTCCTGCCCCGGCCGGCCCCAATCGATGTGCGCGTTGTCCGGACCGCAGCGGCCTTCGTAGGTCGCCTTGGACTCATCCTGCTTGATGCGCGGCGCCTTGCCGGCTTTGACGAGTTCGACGGCTTCGAGCATCGCTTCCACACCCATCGGGAACAGCCGGTCGAAATAGACCGAACCGAGCGTGTCCGCGGGACCGATCGGCGTCTTCTTTTGTAACAGAACATCGCCGGTATCCAGTCCGTTATCCGGCCAGAAGATCGACAATCCGGTTTCGCTGTCGCCCTTGATGATGGGCCAGTTGATGGCACTCGGCCCACGATAGGCCGGCAGCAGCGACGGGTGATACTGGATCGAGCCGTGGGTCGGAATGTTCAGGAACTCCTCCGGCACGAACAGCGTGACGAACGCCATCACCTGCAAGTCCGGCTTGAGCGTGCGGAATTCGTCCCACACTTCCGGCTTGCGGTAGGACGCCGGCTGAAAGATCGGGAGCCCGGCTGCGAGCGCGGCCTCCTTCAGCGGATCGGCCTTGGCGCCTTGTTTTTCCGGCGCCGCATAGACCGCGACCACGTTCTCGCCGCGCTTGATCAACGCTTCCAGCACCGCCTTGCCGAAGGCCTGCTGGCCGTGAACGACAATACGCATTAGTCCCTGCCCTTGCGCTCATGCCCGCGAAAGCCGGCACCCGCGATTTCGGATCCCGGCCGCGCCGTCGACGAGCGGTTTCCGGTTACGCCGCCTCGGCCTTCTTCTCCGCTGCGCTCAACGCACCTGATGCCTTGATATCGGCGATCTCCTTTGCCGAATAGCGCAGCACCTCGCGTAACACTTCATCGGTGTGTTCGCCAAGCAGCGGCGAGCGGCGCACGTCGGGCGGCGAATCCGAAAGTTTGATCGGATTGCCCACCGTCAGGTATGGGCCGCGGGTGGGATGATCGACCTCGACCACGGTGCCGGTCGCGCGCAGCGACTGCTCCTCGGCGATCTCCTTCATCGACAGGATCGGGCCGACGGGAACGTCGTGCTGGTTACAGGTTTCCATGACTTCGAACTTGGTTCGCGTCATGGTCCATTGCTCGATGGCGGCGAAGATCTGCTTGAGCCGCGGCAGCCGCGCCGGCGGGGTTGCGAAGTCGGGATCGGACTTCCACTCCGGCCGGCCGATAAGATCGCAGATCGCGCCCCAGACCGGGGCCTGGGTGATGAAATAAATGTAGGCGTCCGGATCGTTCTCCCAGCCTTTGCATTTGAGGATCCAGCCGGGCTGGCCGCCGCCGGAATCGTTGCCGGCCCGCGGCACTGCCGCACCGAACTGTATGCCCTCGCCGTACTGGCTGTATTCGGTGAGCGGGCCGTGCTTCAGCCGTTGCTGGTCGCGCAGCTTCACCCGCGTGAGATTGAGCACCCCGTCCTGCATGGCGCACAGCACCTTCTGGCCGCGGCCGGTGCGCTGTCTTTGGTAGAGCGCCGCCACGATGCCAAGCGCCAGATGCAGACCAGTGCCGGAATCGCCGATCTGCGCGCCGGTGACGAGCGGCGGCCCATCGCGGAAGCCGGTGGTCGAGGCCGCGCCGCCGGCGCACTGGGCGACGTTCTCGTAGACCTTGCAGTCCTCATAGGGACCCGGCCCGAACCCTTTGACCGAGGCGACGATCATGCGCGGATTGAGCTTGTGGATGTGTGCGAAGGTCAGCCCCATCCGGTCGAGCGCGCCGGGAGCGAAATTCTCCACCAGCACGTCGCAAGCCTTCACCAGCCGGTCGAGGATTTCCCTGCCCTTCGAATGTTTGGAATCGATCGTGATCGACCGTTTGCTGCCGTTGAGCATCGTGAAATAGAGGCTGTCGGCACCCTTGACGTCGCGCAGTTGCGTCCGGGTGATGTCACCGACGCCGGGCCGCTCCACCTTGATCACGTCGGCGCCCATATAGGCGAGAAGCTGCGTGCAGGTCGGGCCCGATTGCACATGGGTGAAGTCGAGGATGCGCACGCCGTCGAGCGCCCTGCCCGCCTGTCCCCACGGCTTTGCGCTCGGCCGCGATGGGCCGATGCGCCTGGCCGCCTTCGCCGCCGGCTTTTTCGCTCTGAGCTTCAGGACCTGCCTGGCGGGTTTTTTCGACGCGGCTTTGGCCTTGGCCTTGGCGGCCTTTTTGGGCTTTGCCATCAGTTCTCTCCTTGCTCCGCTTAAATACCCGTGAAGCGGGCATCGCGCTTCACAACGCTTCGGTTTCGAGCAGGGCCGTTCGCTGCGGGTCGCGCGCGTTCATGGTGTCTTGCGGATTGCGCTTTGCGGATTGAGCCTGCCGATATTGCCGCTCTCGCTGCCGGCCGCCGGATCGATGATGGCATTGACGAGCGTCGGCTTGCCGGAATCCATGGCCTCGTTCACGGCACGCAGGAGCTGGTCCGGCGTCGTCACCCGAACGCCGGCGCCGCCGAAGGCCTCCATCAGCTTCTCATAACGGGCGTCCTTGACGAACACCGTGGTTGCCACGTCCGAACCGCCGGACGGATTGACGTCGGTGCCGCGATAGATGCCGCTGTTGTTGAAGACGACGACGCAGACCGGCAGGTTGTACCGGCAGATCGTCTCGACCTCCATGCCGGAGAAGCCGAAAGCGCTGTCGCCTTCGATCGCCAGTACCGGATGGCCGGTCTCGACGGCGGCGGCGATGGCAAATCCCATGCCGATGCCCATCACGCCCCAGGTGCCGACGTCGAGCCGCTTGCGCGGCTGGTACATGTCGATGATGCCGCGCGCGAGATCGAGCGTGTTGGCGCCTTCGTTGACGAGGATGGCGGCCGGCCGCTCCTTGATCACTTTGCGCAGCGCCCCGAGTGCGCTGTGAAAGTCCATCGGCGCGGAATTCTTCATCAGCCGGGGCGCCATCTTGGCGATGTTGGCTTGCTTGCGCGCGTTCACCGCATCGATCCAGTCGGCCGGCGGCGCCGGCCATTTGCCGCCGATGCCCTCGAGCAGCGCCGCCACGCACGAGCCGATATCGCCGACTACGGGAGCCGCGATCTCGACGTTCGAATCCATTTCCCGCGGCTCGATGTCGATCTGGATGAACTTCTTCGCATCGGGCTCGCCCCAGGTCGTGCCCTTGCCGTGAGAGAGGAGCCAGTTGAGGCGCGCGCCGATCAGCATCACCACGTCGGACTCCTTCAGCACCGTCGAACGCGCCGCGCCGGCGGCCTGCGGATGGCTGTCGGGCAGCACGCCCTTGGCCATGCTCATCGGCAGGAAGGGAATGCCGGTCTTTTCCACAAGCGCCCGGATCGCCTCGTCGGCCTGCGCGTAGGCCGCGCCCTTGCCGAGAATGATCAGCGGGCGCTTTGCGCCGTTGAGCAGATCGAGCGCCCGCTTGACCGCTTCGGCTGCGGGAATCTGCGCCGGTGCCGGATCGATCACCTTGACGAGTGACTTGGCGCCGGCCTCGGTCTCCATCACTTGCGAAAACAGCTTCGCCGGCAGATCGAGATAGACGCCGCCCGGGCGACCGGAGACGGCGGCGCGGATCGCGCGCGCCACCCCGATGCCGATGTCGGCGGCGTGCAGCACGCGGTAGGCCGCCTTGCACAGCGGCTTGGCGACGGCGAGCTGGTCCATTTCTTCGTAGTCGCCTTGCTGCAGGTCGACGATCTCGCGCTCGGAGGAGCCCGAGATCAGGATCATCGGAAAGCAATTGGTCGTGGCATTGGCGAGCGCGGTCAGACCATTGAGAAAGCCCGGCGCCGACACCGTGAGGCAGATGCCGGGTCGCTTCGTCAAAAAGCCGGCGATCGCCGCCGCATTGCCGGCCTGTTGCTCGTGTCGGAACGAAAGCACGCGCATGCCCGCGGCCTGCGCCTTGCGGCCCAAATCGGTGATCGGAATACCGGGCACGCCGTAGATGGTGGTGATGCCGTTGAGCTTGAGCGCATCGATGACGAGATGAAAGCCGTCGGTCAGCTCCGGCGCTGCTCGGGCTGCATCCGCGGCTTCGGGTTTCTGTTTCACGGCTGGGTCAGCCATGGCGCGTCTCCTCCTCGACCTCCGTCATCCTCGAGCGCCCGCCGCGGGGCGCCGATACCGCAGGCGACGGTCGATCTCGTTCAATCCAGATAATCCGCATATTTGGCCACATGCTCGGCGAGGCCGAGCGCGTGATCGCGCACCAGAACTTCGGCACGCGCCGTATCGCGCCCTTCCAGCGCCTCGATGATCTGCATGTGATCGCGGATCGAGCGGTCGGCGCGGTCGCGTTCGCCGATCGTCTTGCGGCGGATCATGCGCATGTGGGTGAACAGGTTCTCGGCAAGATCGATGAGCGTCGTGTTGCCGCTCATGCGGATGATCGCCTGATGGAATTCGATATTGATCTCGGAATATTCGTCGAGATGGGCGCGCACCGCGCCGTCCTCGAAGGTCGCAAACATGCGGCGCAGGCCAGCGATATCGTCGTCGCTCGCGGTCTGGGTGATCAGGCGCGCGGCCATGCTTTCGAGGGCAGCCCAGGCGGTGATCAGCTCGATCACTTCGCGCTTGGTCTTGCGCACCACATAGACGCCGCGCCGCGGCACCGATCGCACGAACCCCTCGCGCTCGAGCTGCGCCATGGCCTCGCGGACCGGCGTACGGCTGACGCCGAAATCCTGCGCCAGCCGACGTTCGTCAAGTCTGATCTCGGCGCGGCTGCGATAGATGTCCATGGCCGCAATCGCGCTCTTCAAGGCGGCATAAGCCTGCCGTTTGAAGTTTTCCGGGTTGGACAGCGGGTCCACGGCGAGGCGCCGGTCCAATAACCCCGTGGCGTCGGACCTCGGTCCGCCACTTCGGACGATGGATGCGGTGGAACTCATGTGGCTGGCATACATTATTCCAGGCCCCGGTGCGCAGCAACCGCCGGTCCGCGCGCCTCCCCAGAAAACTCGATCGGGAATTGGCGCGGCCTATGCGACGTCGAGGCAACCGCAATGCATGAGCCTCGGTGCAACGGGATTGAGAAGGGAAGGCCTCAGCCACCTCTTCGCCGCAGAACAGGCTTTAAGGTCACCGCGGAAGGTCCGAAATACATAGCCGAGCGAGCCGCCATGCCGTCCAAGACCGCCCCGCAGCCGATGTTCTCCGCGCCCGCCGAAGATTCCTTTTACATCGCCGCGACACAAACCGCGAACCGGCCTTTCCGGGCGCTCAAGCACAACGACACTTTTGTCGTGCTCGACAGCCATGGCGATATCGGAGCCGCGGCCGCCGGCAGCGACGGTCTGTTCCACCGCGACACTCGATTTCTGTCGCGCCTCGAGCTCCTGGTGAACGAAGCGCCGCCGCTGTCGCTCGGCTTCAATCTTCGCGACGACAACGGCGCGCTCGTCGTCGACCTGACCAATCCGGACATCTTCTCGGATCAGCATATCGTCCTCAAAAAGGACACCGTCCATATCCTGCGCACCAGCTTTCTCTGGCGCAACACGTTGTATCAGCGCATCGGCGTGCGCAATTACGGCGATGGGGCGGTCGATGTCCGCTTATCGCTGTTGTTCGCCAACGACTTCGCGGACCTGTTCGAAGTGCGCGGGGCGTGGCGCGAGCGCCGTGGCACCGCCGCGGCGCAGCTGCGCGGCAGGGATCAGGTGCTGCTCAATTATCACGGCCTCGACGGCAAACTGCGGCGCACCACGATCTCGTTCAATCCTGCACCCGCACACCTGACGACGAACCGTGCCGCTTACGAGATGCATTTCGCTGCGGGCGAAGCGCAGCCGATCTTTGTCGCCGCCGATTGCAATGAAGCAGAAGCTCGCCCGATGCCGTTCCGGCCGGCCATGATCCGCGCGCGGCGCGAGTTGCGCGAAGCGACCCGCGGCCGCACCAGCGCCGAAACCTCGAACGATCTGTTCAATGAGATGCTGTGCCGGTCGGCGGCCGATCTGGAAATGCTGATGACGCAGACGCCGCAAGGCCGCTATCCCTATGCCGGCATTCCCTGGTTCTCGACCACGTTCGGCCGCGACGGCCTGATCACGGCGCTGCAGATGCTGTGGTGGAGTCCCGACGTGGCGCAGGGCGTGCTGCGGCGGCTCGCCGCCTATCAGGCCAAGGCCACCGATCCGCTCGCCGACGCCGAACCCGGAAAGATTCTGCACGAGATGCGCAGCGGCGAGATGGCGGCGCTGCGCGAGGTGCCGTTCGGACTCTATTACGGCAGCGTCGATTCGACGCCGCTCTTCGTGCTGCTTGCCGGACTTTACCTTGAACGCACTGGCGACACGGAAACCGTCGCCGCGCTGTGGTCTTCGATCGAAGCGGCATTGCGATGGATCGATGGTCCGGGCGATCCGGACGGTGACGGCTTCGTCGAGTACCAGCGCGCCAGCGAGCAAGGATTGGCCAATCAGGGCTGGAAGGATTCGCACGACGCAATTTTCCACGCCGACGGGCGATTGGCCGAAGGTGAGATCGCACTGTCCGAAGTGCAGGGCTACGTCTACGCGGCCAAGCGCATGGCGGCGCGGTGCGCGCGGCGGATCGGCCGCAACGGCGAGTCCGAAAGACTCGAAACGGAAGCGGCGACGCTCGCCGAACGCTTCGAAGCCGCATTCTGGTGCCCGGCGATCGAGACCTACGCACTGGCGCTCGACGGCGACAAGCGGCCGTGCGCGGTGCGCACCTCGAACGCCGGCCAAGTTCTGTTCAGCGGCATCGCCGATCCGACGCGGGCGGCGCTGATCGCCAAAGGCCTGTTGCGGCGCGATTTCTTCTCCGGCTGGGGAATCCGCACCGTGGCTCGCGGAGAAGCCCGCTACAATCCGATGTCGTACCACAACGGCTCGATCTGGCCGCACGACAACGCGCTGATCGCGCTCGGGCTTGCACGCTATGGATTGGCGGAACCGGTCGAGGCGCTGTTCGAGGGCTTGTTCAAGGCGGCAACCTATATGGATCACCGCCGCCTGCCCGAACTGTTTTGCGGGTTCCAGCGTCTGCCCGGCCATGGCCCCACCCTGTATCCGGTGGCCTGCGCGCCGCAGGCCTGGGCCAGCGCGGCGCCGTTCGCGCTGCTGCAGGCCGCGCTCGGTCTGCAATTCGACCCGTTCGCTAACGAGATCCGGCTCTGCAATCCGCGGCTTCCGGCATTTTTGAATGAAGTGTTGCTGCGTAATCTGCAACTCGGGTCCTCGCGAGCTGATCTGCGGGTGCGGCGCCACAACGACACGGTGTCGCTGGATACGCCGCGGATCGACCGCGGCCTTCGGGTCGCCTTGGTCTATTCCTCCTGAGCGTCGCATTTTCAGCAATGCCTCGCCGTCGGCGCGGCCGACGTCGCTTGCACCGATTCCGGCGTGCCATGGAACAGGGAACCAGAAGAAGTTCCCGGGCTTAACGCGATGAGCGGGCTTCGGCGGAGCTAGCATGGGCGGAAATCGTCGCGTGGCTATGGCGACAGCCGCGCTGGTGGCGCTGACCGTCGCTCTGACCGCAGCGCTCGCCGAGAACGACAGCAACAAGGCAGAGCCGCCATCCGGCGGCCAAACCCCTGCCGCAGTCACCGTACTTAATAAGCACGAGGTGGAGGGCGTTCTCGGCCGTGCGGTCCTCAGCGCCACCAACGAGAATATGGGCCGGATCGTCGACGTGCTCGTCGATCGTGCCGGTCAGGTGCGCGCCGCGATCATCGATTTCGGGGGATTCCTCGGGGTCGGCAGCCGCAAAATCGCGGTGGATTGGAACGCGTTGCACTTTCCGCCGCCGGGCAAGCCCGGTCAATCGATCGTCCTGGATTTAACGCGCGACCAGGTCAAGGCGGCGCCCGCGTACCAGGAAGGCAAGCGCGTGGTCGTGCTCGGGGCTTCAGGCAAGCTCGAGCCGCTGCCCGAATAACAACAACAATAACGGCAACAGTGCTGGAGATGGATTCTGTTCGCGGAACCATTACGCCGCTATGGCGACAATCACGATCGAGGTGGCGGCATTGCCGCCGAACGGCAGGCGCCCCGCCAGCAAGCGGACGAAGCCGAAGAGGCGCTGCGGCCGTCGAGCCGGAGCCTGCGCGGCCTTGATTGGTTCATCTTCTTCGTGGCCGACGTGCAAACCGGATTCGGGCCCTTCGTTTCGGTGTTTCTCACCACGCAGAAATGGACGCAGGTCGACATCGGCTTCGTCCTTTCGGCCGCGGGCTTTGCCTCGCTCCTGGGCCAGATGCCGGGCGGCGCGCTCGTCGACGCCGCTCGCTCAGAGCGCCTCGTCGGCGGGCTGGCAATCACGGCGATCTGTGTCGCCGCCCTCGGTTACGCCGCGCACCCCGTCTTTCCGCTGGTGCTGTCGGCGGCGATCCTGCAGGCGCTGGCGAGCTGCGTGCTCGGGCCGGCGATCGCCGCGATCAGCCTCGGCCTGGTCGGCCATGCGGCGATCGGCGAACGCCTCGGCCGCAATGCCCGGTTTGCATCGGTCGGCAACGGGCTCGCCGCGGCGGCCATGGGAGCGTGCGGATATCTTCTCTCCGCGCGCGCCGTGTTCATCGTCACGGTGCTGTTGCTCGGCCCGGCATTGCTGGCGCTGCGCCGCATCGCCGCCAACGAGATCGATCCCGAGCGCGCGCATGGCTCTCCGCCACGACGACGCGCCAGCAGGCCTCCGACCAGACCCGCCGATCTCTTGCAGAACCGGCCGCTCTTGATCTTCGCCGGCTGTCTGCTGCTGTTTTACCTCGCCAACGCCGCCATGCTACCGCTGATGGGCAGCGTGGTGACGATGCGCTCGGCGCGTTGGGCGACGCTGTTGATCGCGGTTTGCATCGTCGTGCCGCAGCTTCTGGTCGCGACCTTGTCGCCATGGGTCGGCCGTCAGGCCCAGCTCTGGGGCCGCCGGCCGATGCTGCTCATCGGCTTCGCCGCCCTGCCGATCCGCGGCTTTCTGTTTGCGTCGGTGACCAATCCGCAACTCCTCGTCATCGTGCAGCTCCTCGACGGCGTCACCGCCGCGGTGTTCAGCGTCATGGTGCCGCTGGTGATCGCCGATCTCACCCGCGGCACCGGCCGCTTCAATCTCGGGCAGGGAATCGTCGGCACGTTCGTCGGCGTCGGCGCTTCGCTGAGCGCGACGTTCGCCGGCTACATAAGCGATCATCTCGGCAGTCCGGCGGCGTTCGCCGGGTTGGCCACGATTGCGCTTCTCGGCCTGATCGCCTTGTGGTTCCTCATGCCGGAAACGCGGCCGCTCGAGAAGTCCGCGCCGTAGTTCCGTCGCCGGCTACAATGCCGGGGCGTCGTGGCTAACGACGGGCGGCGGCGCAGCCGCCGCTGCCGTCAGGCTCTCGTAGACCGAGAGATAATTCTGCGCCATGCGCCGCGCAGTGAAACGCTGCTCGAAGCGCTTGCGGATCTTGACGCGGGACAAATTGTGCAGCCGATCGACGGCGCCGATGGCGCCGGTTTCGTCCTCGACGATGAAGCCGGTCACGCCGTCATCGATCACCTCAGGGACCGAGCCGCGATTGAAGGCTATGACGGGCGTGCCGCACGCCATCGCTTCAATCATCACCAGGCCGAAGGGCTCCGGCCAGTCGATCGGTACGAGCAACGCGACGGCGCCGCTGAGAAACTCCGACTTTTCGCGATCGCTGATCTCGCCGATATATTCGACATTTCCCGAAATGAAGAGCGGCCGGATCTGCTCGTCGAAATATTCACGGTCGACCTTGTCGATCTTCGCCGCGACCTTGAGCGGCATGCCGCAATGCTCGGCGATGCGGATCGCCCGGTCGACGCCCTTTTCCGGGGCGATGCGGCCGAGAAAGGCGAAGTAGGACGGCTTGACCGGCCGCGGCGTCAGCAGTGCTTCCGGCAAGCCGTGATAAACCGTGCGCACCCAATGCGCCTGCGGCAGCGGCCGCCGCTGCGCATTCGAGATCGATACCACCGGCACCGGCGAAAAAGTGTCGAACACCGGTTGATGTTCGGGCAGATCGAGCCGGCCGTGGAGCGTGGTGACGAACGGGGTCGGCTGCCGGCAGAACAGCGAAAAAGGATAGTAATCGAGATGAAAATGCAGAAAATCGAAATCGCGGGCGCGCCGATAGACCCGCTCCAGCATCAGCATGTGCAGCGCGTTCGCGTCGCGCACCGCGCCATCAAGCCGTAGCGCGCGCGGCCAGACGGCCTCGAGCCGCGCCGATGTCACCGAATCCCCGCTGGCAAACAGCGTCACCTGGTGGCCCAGCGTGATCAGCTCTTCGGTAAGCCACGCAACGACACGTTCGGTCCCGCCGTACAGCTTGGGCGGGATCGCCTCCGTCAACGGCGCTATCTGCGCAAAATGCATCGAACCCGACCTTTCACGGGCGGCAAAGCCCCGCCCCGCCGACGAGCTCCCGGCCCTGAACCCTTAACTGCGACAACGGCAAATGTTTCGGTTTGCGTCGAGAAACTTATTTTTGCCGCGCGCGGAACTTTTCAGAAGGCGCCGCGTCTTTCCTCGACGCGGAATGCAGGGCGTCGCGCGGAACCGTCGAAACCCGCACCGCCGGAACCGTCAAAATCCAACGAATTCGCGCGGATAGATTTTCGGTGAGCCGCGTTCTGATGGTGTGCGGTCCAAAGGGCGGGAGGATTGGGCCGGGAACGCGACCGGAGACCAAACGCGAATGCGCGATCTTTGCGATTACGCCAATCGCCCCCTTGCGTTCACCTTTCATTATGTGCGGCGGCGGCCGATTTCCCACGCCGTCATTCTCGCTGCGGTATTGGCAGCGGTCGCCTGTTCGGTTGGAACCCAATATGGCGTAAAATATCTCGTCGACACGCTTGGCCGCGGCGCAACCGCCGGCGTCTGGACCGCCTTCATTCTGCTCGGCTCGCTGATCGCCGCCGACAATCTGTTATGGCGGCTGGCGAGCTGGATCGGGAACTTCGCCTTTGTCGGCGTCACCGGCGATTTGCGGCGGGATTTGTTTCGCCATCTCACCGGTCATTCTCCGAGCTATTTCGCCGAGCGGCTACCCGGCACGCTGACCAGCCGGGTAACGGCGACCGCCAACGCCGTGTTCACTGCTGAGAACATGTTCGTTTGGAACGTGCTGCCACCATGCGCTGCAACCATTGCGGCGATTGCCCTGGTGCGCACGGTCAGCCTGCCGATGGCTGGGGGCCTCGGCTGCGTTGCCGGCATCATGGTGTGCGTGATGTTCCGGATGGCGGCCGCGGGCCGCCCGCTGCACCACGATTTTGCCGGCAAGGCCGCCGCGGTCGACGGCGAAATGACCGACGTGGTCACCAACATGCCGCTGGTGCGAGCCTTCGGCGGCCTGCTGCGCGAGCATCTGCGTTTTGACGCCACCGTCGAACGCGAGATGGAGGCCCGCCGGCGCAGCCTGTTCTACCTCGAGAAGCTGCGCATCCTGCACGCCGTGGTGACGATCGGGCTGGCGCTCGGCCTCTTGGCCTGGGCGATCTTGCTCTGGCAAGGGAGCGAGGCGACAACCGGCGACGTTGTCCTGGTATGCACGCTCGGACTGTCTGTGCTGCACGCGACGCGTGACCTCGCGGTAGCGCTGGTCGATATCACCCAGCACGTTGCCCGCCTGTCGGAGGCGCTGGCCACTCTGCTCGTCCCCCACGAGCTGCGCGACCATCCGGAGGCGGAACCGCTAGTGCGGCGCGGCGCAAGCGTGCGCTTCGAGCATGTCGACTTCCGCTACGGCGAGGGGCTGCGGATTTTCCAGGATTTCAGTCTGAACATCATGCCGGGCGAGCGGGTGGGCCTGGTCGGCCCATCAGGAGGCGGCAAGTCGACCTTGTTTGCGCTGCTGCAGCGGTTCTACGACACGCAGGCGGGGCGGATATTGATCGACGGCCAGGACATCGCGCGCGTTACGCTGGACAGCCTGCGCGAAGCGATCGGCGTCGTGCCGCAGGACATCTCGCTGTTCCACCGTTCGGTAATGGAAAACATCCGCTACGGCAGGCCCGACGCCTCGGACGAGGAGGTGCAGGATGCGGCGTTTGCGGCACGCTGCGACTTCATCGAGGACTTGCCGGATGGCATGCGGACCCTGGTCGGCGATCGCGGCGTCCGGCTGTCGGGCGGCCAACGCCAGCGTATCGCCATCGCCCGCGCATTCCTCAAGAACGCGCCGCTTGTTCTGCTCGACGAAGCCACGTCCGCGCTCGATGGCGAATCGGAGGAGGCGATCCGCGAGGCCCTCGGCAGGCTCATGCGCGGGCGCACCGTCATCGCCATCGCGCATCGGCTCTCGACGGTGCGGAATTTCGATCGCATCGTCGTGCTGCAGTTCGGCGAGGTTATTCAAGACGGCCCGCCCGACGTTCTGATCCGCCGTGAGGGCGTCTATCGGCAACTCGTGCAGCGCGAAATGGATCGCCTGGCGCGACCGGCGGCAGCCTGAATCGGCCGGGCATCGCCATCGTTCTGCTCGTTGCACGGGCGCTGCTCAACCGCTTCGTGCTGACAATGTTTTAGCTGGGCCGGTTCGGCTGTGCCGCCGCAAACCGCCGGCGCGCGCTTGCCCGCACGCGACACCGGCAAACGTTGCTCCGAACCCCCAACTGGTGCAGGCTCGCGTTTGGTCATTCGCATCGGAGCGGACTTTGAACGATAGTCGCGCGCATTCCTCCGGCAGCCTGCAGCGGACAGAGCCCGACGAGGCCGGGCTGTTGCCGGGCGCCGTTTCCCGGCTGACTGCCGTCATGCAGCGCGAAGTCGACGCCCGGCGCGTACCGGGCGTGTCGATGCTGATCGCGCGCGGCGGCAAGATCGGCTACCGGCGCGACGTCGGCAGCCTGCGGCCCGGCGGCCCGCCGCTCGGCGGCGACGCCGTCTTCCGCATCTATTCGATGACGAAGCCGATCGTGTCGGTCGCGCTGATGATGCTGGTCGAGGAAGGACGGCTCTTCATCGCCGACCCAATCGCCAAATTCATTCCCGAATTCGCCGACGTTCGCGTCGACGTCGAGAAGGACGGCAAGCTGGACCTGGTCGCAGCCGAGCGCGCCATCACCATCCAGGACCTGCTGCGGCACACGTCGGGGCTGACCTATGCGTTCACCGGCAATTCGCCGGTGCAGCGCCTCTACGGCAGCTCGGGCTTGTTCACGCCGGATCCGGCGAACGCCAAGGAGTTCCTGGCGCAAGATCTGACGACTGCCGAATTTGCTGCCGCGCTCGCCAGACTACCGCTGATCGACCACCCGGGACGGTCATGGAATTACAGCCATTCCACCGACATCATCGGCCGAGTCATCGAGGTCGTCTCCGGACGAACGTTAGGCGCGTTTCTCGACGCAAGAATTTTCGCGCCGCTCGGCATGGGCGATACCGCCTTCTTCCTGCCGGCGGACAAACGTGCGCGGCTGGCCGAGCCTTTCGAGCGCGATCCCGACACGGGAAAGCCGGTGCAGCTGATCGAGATCGACAGGCCACCGCGCTTCGAGTCGGGCGGCGGCGGGCTCTACTCGACGATGGACGACTATGCGCGGTTTGCGCAGATGCTTCTTGCAAATGGTGCTCTCGGTGCGAGCCGCGTCCTCGGAAGCAGAACGCTCGCCTTCATGACCGCCAATCACCTCGCCGCGAATGTTCGCATCGTGAACACCAACCTGTTGCCGCCGGGACACGGCTTCGGACTGGGTTTCGCCGTGCGGCGCGAAGTCGGGATGGGCCCGACGCCCGGCACGGTCGGCGAATACTTCTGGGGCGGACTTGCTGGCACCGTGTTCTTCATCGCGCCGCAGGAGGAATTGATCGCGATGATGATGATCCAGGGCCCGGGCCAGCGCGACTACTACCGCTCCCTGTTCCGTAATCTTGTCCACGCCGCGCTGGTTTAGTGCGATCCGGAAAAGTGGAACCGGTTTTCCGAAGAGACCTTGCACCACCAAAATGTTGGTGCATCAACCAATTCAATCTGAAGCGACTGCGCTCTAGATTTCCCATCCGAGTAGCCCGCACGCGTCTCGCCAAACTTCGCGGACCACCTGTTCCGCCGGATCAGCGCGCGCCAGCCGCGCCGATTGACCGGCCCAGACCTGCATGCGGTGGGCATCCCCGGCATCCTGGCCGGCGCGCCGCATCGCCGCGGCCAGCCCGCGCTGGATCGGATACGGCGCCGGCTGCGGCGCTTCGGGCGCGGTCGCGGCGCGCACATAAGCGGTGGCGATGCTGCGCCCCGGTCGGCCGCTGAATACCCGGCTGACCATGGTGTCTTCCGGTGCGGTGCGCGACAGCGCCTCGGCCCAGGCCGGATGGAGTTTCGCCTCTGGACAGCGCAGCAAGCCGGTGCCGATCTGCACCGCGCTGGCGCCGAGCAGGAGCGCGGCGGCAGCGCCGCGAGCGTCGGCGACGCCGCCGGTGGCAACCACCGGGATGCTGACGGCGTCGACCACGGCCGGCACCAAGGCAAACAAGCCGACTAGGCGGCGCTCGGCCTCGGCCGCATCGAAAGCGCCGCGGTGGCCGCCGGCTTCCATGCCTTGCACCACAACGACGTCCGCGCCTGCGTCCGCCGCGGCGCGGGCCTCAGCGACAGTCGAGACATTTGCAAACCAGGCGATGCCGGCCTGTTTCAGCCGTGCAACGAACGCCGGCGGATAAAGCCCCATCACCGAGGAGACGATGGGCGGCCCGATGGCCAGCAACGCCTCGCACTGGGCGGTAAAATCCGGCGGCGTCGCGTCGCCGGCGTCCGCCGGAACTGGCGGTCCCCAGCTGGCCAGGAACGCGCGAACCTCCGCTTCTCGGGCCGCATCGCGCCGCGGCGGCGGATCGGGTATCCAGAGGTTGAGCTGATAAGGTCCATTGCCGTTGTTACGGACCTCATCGGCCCAGGCCACGATCTCTTTCGGCTGCATCAACAATGCGCCGCAGGCGCCGAGACCGCCCGCCTTCATCACCGCAATGGACAGCGCCGGCGCGCTCGCCCCGGCCATCGGTGCCAAAAGAATCGGCAATTTCAAACCGAAGCGCTCGCAAAACGCCGCGGCGCGCGTTCGTTCGGCTGACATTCTTCGGCTCCGCTCCACTAGCCCCGCTTGCTCACCGGCGAGCGAAGGCTCTGCGGTCACATAAGCGCTGCGGCCGAATTTGTGTAATCATTTGTGTTGATAGGAGCTTTCTTCTTTTGCGAAGGCGGTTTGCGGATCATGCACTGCGCGCGAGCGGCGCCTTGGCGGTCGCCGCCACGATGGCGGCAGCGGCCAGGTTCGCGCCGAGGCTCGCCAGGATCGGTACCGTGTAGCTGTGGGTTGCGTCGAAGGCAAAGCCAGCTGCGCTCGGCCCAATGAGCGTGCCGACGGCGACGCTGGTGTAGAGAACGCCGATGATGCCGGAGGCGTTGCGGCCGCCGAAATAGTCGATGACCACCGCCGGCGCGAGCGCGACGAATCCGCCGTAGAACAAGCCGAACACGCCGGCAAAAGCCGCGAGCGGCCAAAGGCTCGTGGCAAAGAACCAGATGAGAAAGGCCAATCCCATTCCGACAAACATCGTCAGGAACGAAAGCGACCGCCCAAGCCGGTCGGCAAGCCCACCGAGAAAGAAGCGTCCGGCGGTGCTGCCGACCCCGATCATGCCGACGAGGAGCACGGCCGCAGACTGCGGCTCGCCGTGATCGAGCGCGTAGGGCACGAGATGAACGAAGGGCACGAACAGGCCGAACCCGCAGATGCCGCAGGCGGCATAAAGTCCGATGAAGCGCGGCGATCGCATCGCCTTGCCGACCGATACGCCCGCGCCCACCGCCGCCGCCGCCGCCGTCGCTTCGGGTTGCCGAGCGCCGTCAGGCCGCAAGCCGCGAGCGCCCGGATCGTCCTCGATCAGGAGCGCGAGCCCGGCACCGACGACGACGGCAAAGATGGCGAGGATCAGATAGGTCTCGCGCCATCCCACTATGCCGATCGACCAGGAAGCAAGCGGCGGCACGACGAGCGTGCCGACGCCGATGCCGCTGACGGCAAGACCGGAGGCAAAACCGCGGCGTCGGTCGAACCAGCGCATCACCGCGCCCATGGCCGGAGCGTAGGAACAGCCGATGCCGAGCCCGGCGCCGAGCCCGTAGGCCGCGTAGACTTCGATCAGGCTCCCCGCCACGCTCGCAAGGCCGAGGCCCAGCCCAGTGAGGATCATGCCGATGACCGCAAGGGGCCGGGAGCCAACGCGGTCCGCCAGCGGTCCGGCCACCACGCCAAATCCGAAGTAGAAGAATCCAGCCAACGAGAACACGAGCGAGACCGCTCCGCGCGACGCGGCGAAATCATGCTGCAGCGCGGGCAGAAACGCGCCGAACGAGTAGGCGCAGCCGAAACCGACAAAGGTCACCGCAAACGCGCCGGCGACCACGAACCAGCCGTAAAAGACCCGCGATTGCGGCATGGATGGACCAACCGTCACCATGGCGATGCGACTACACCCGACCTTGCCGGCAGACGCCACCCGATTGCAATGACGTTGCAGGTCAAGGCGCCGGCGCAACACCGGCGGGCGCGGAATCGCCCCCGGCAACTAAGCGGCACGCGACGCGGATTTGCCGCGACGCGGTGAGGAGCGCCGACGGGACCTAGTCGTTGTAGGTCTCATGCACCGCGACGGCGCCTTGCTTCCAATAGGCCGCAGCCTTCACCCGCTCCTTGTTCAGGCCGCGTTCGCCGACCAGATGAGCGCGGAGCGCCTTCGCGGTTGCGGCTTCCGCGGCGACCCAGGCATAGCCGTCGCCCGGAGGAAGCGGCAGCGCGGCAACCGCCTTTTGCAGCAGCGAGCCGTCGTTCGGCGCGGCGCCGTCGCGGTGCAGCCAACGGACGTCGAGCCGCACCCGCGTGTCGAAGCGCTGTTCTTCGCCCGCGTCGGCAATTTCCGCGACCACGACGACCCGCGCGCTCGGCGGCAGTTCCTCGAGGCGGCGCCCGATCGCCGGCAGCGCGGTCTCGTCGCCGGCAAACAGATACCAGTCGAAATCGTCCGGCACGATGAACGAGCCGCGCGGACCGCCGACGCCGAGAAACTGCCCCGGCCGCGCCTGCGCCGCCCACGCCGTTGCCGGACCGGCATCGTGCAGCACGAAATCGAGCGTCAGCGTATTGGCGGCCGCGTCGTAGCGGCGGGGCGTGTAGTCGCGCGACGGCGGCCGCTCGACGCCTTCCGGGTAAACCGGCCCGTTGGGGCCCGGCGTCGGGAGCATCGGCTTCTCCTCGCCCGGATGCGGGAAGAATAACTTCACGTGGTCGTCGTGGGCGGCGCTGGTGAAGCCGGCAAGGTCGTCGCCGCCGACCACCACGCGAACCATTTTCGGCGTGAGGCGGCCGACGTCGCGCACCTGTAGCAGCCGCAGCTTGGTTTCGTGGCGGACGCGGCGGGCTACGCGTTCGGTGGTTGCAGAAATTTGCGACATGATTTGACGCCTTTCACGATTGAACTCGTATGTATCACTTAAACGGTAGTTGGGAAGCCGACCACGCCCGCCTCATGCACGGGGCGCAGCCCCATTCTTGGCAGCCGTCATGTCCAATCGCATGGACAGCTCGACGTCGTCGGCGAAAGGAACCGAGAGATAGCCGCCGGCCGCGGATCGAACGCGGGCAAGGTATTCGGGGCTGGCATCCGCGTTGTCGGCGACTATGAGAGCACCGCTGCGCAGGCGGTTCTCAAGCAACGAGAGTATGGGCGAATAGAGACTCTTCGCCCCATCGAGCAGGACAAGATCGATCGCGTCTGGCAGGTCGCGGGCGAGGGTTTCCAGCGCATCACCTTCGCGAATTTCCACCAGATCGGACAGACCGCCGGCCGCAAGGTTGGCGCGCGCCCGCGCTATCTTCGACGGCTCGAATTCGCTGCCAATCAGGCGTCCGCCGCCGTTATCCCGCAGGGCAGCCGCCAGATGCAGCGTCGAAATCCCGAACGACGTGCCGAACTCGATAATGCTCCGCGCCTGGACCGATCGCGCCAGCATGTAGAGAAGCTTGCCGGTGGCGCGGGAAACCGGAAGCGGCTGGTCCTTCATAAGCCCATAGAAGTGAAGATAGTCACCCGGATCGCCGGCGCGTTGCCCGGAGGAAGGGTCGGATGCCGCGTCCGGGTACGCGTCCTCCGCCGCGTCGGCTTCCGCAAACAGCCGATCGAGGAGGCGCGACAGGGTCGAGTCGGTGAACGTCGTCACAGGCTTTCTCCGCAAATGTCGGTTGGCGAACCGCGGCGCCGGGACCATCGATCCACGATGCCGCCCCGAGCATGAACGCTGGTGCACGCAGACAAAGACAGCCCGCGCATCGGGACCGTGCCAGCTAAAACAATTCTAAAAAGGAGCATCGCGTCACCGCCTTGGCGCAACGAAGCGACGCCGCGGATCCAATGAGGCGTCGAACTTGCGCGTTGGGTGACGTTAACGCTTACGGCTGCCGATGGGAGCGGGCGTTCATATCGCGCCCTACGCCCGAGCGCAACTCAATACCGCACGTGCTCGCGCCGGCCTGCCTCGTCTTAGCGGCAGGAAACGAGGCGCATGGTTCGGTTGTCTTGGCCGCGGCTCGGCCTTAAGGTCACGGTTACGTGGTGAAATCGCTCTGCGGGCACACGTGGCGAACACGATCGGAGGGACGGGTTCTCGTCCGCGTAGGCTGGGAACAGCAACGTTGCAAAGTGAAAGCGTTCCCGGGCGAATGCCGGACCGCATCGCCGGGTCGACTCGCGGCAGGTCAACCCGCAGCAGGTCAACTCGGCGTAAAGTCTCGCTCGCCGCATTAATCGGCATGACATTGTTAGGGCTTGCGGCAGCGCCACGCAGCGGGAGCGCCGCCTGTCAAGTTACCACCGCCGTGACGGTGGACTGCCGCGCGGACACAAAAACCTCGGCCACCACCAACATCAACGGCGCGGATAGTTCTTCCGGCGCCCGGCAACAGCGGGTCAACAACGGATCGGACCTGAAGGGGACCATTCGATCCGGCGTTACGGTGAGCGGTTCCGGCCTACAATTGTACCAGAGCTCCGGCGCGAACGCCGCGGTCACCTTGAAAAACGAAGGCCGGGTGACGACCAACGAACCCGTAGACGCGCTGCAGCTCAGGGGAAACGGCGGGCCGGTCAGGTACTTGGGCGAAGGCAGCATCATCAATACCAACAGCGGCAAGTCGGCATTGTCCGTCGAAAATTCGGGCAACGTATCCATCAGCACGGGCGCGGGCGCGATCACCGGCGCAACCGCTATCAGCGCCAACGTCACCGGGACGGGAGCGTTGACCATTACGACTGGCGCGGGCCTGGTGACCGGCACCAACGGCGAGGGGATTGAGGCGAGGACCGCGGACGGCCCGCTGAACCTGACGGTCGGAAGCGGCGGTGTGACCAGCACCGGCGGCAACCCTGCGATTAAACTCCGAACCACCAACGGTGACATCACCGTAACAGCGAACGGCGATGTGAGCTCGCATAGCCCTGGCGGCCCTCATGGGCAACCCATTATCCACGCCATCCAGGCAATTTCGACCGGGCTCGGCAACATTACTGTGGGTGGCTCGGGGACGATATTCGGACAATCTCGCGGCATATTTGCGGAGCAGAGCGGTACGGGCCTCGGAGGCATCACGATAACGGGGGCGGGCGATACGATCGCGGGGACGCGCGCACTGGGCTGCTGCTCCCCAATCCGCGCCCAGATCTACAACCCTCAAAACTCGAGCGATATAGTCATCGACCGTTCGGGAAACATGACTGCCAACTTACCCAATTGGTCCCTCGTTGCATGCCGCGTGGAAGGGTGTCCCAATGCGGACATCCACGCTGTGACGGCGGGTACCGGCGACATCATCGTGGCGGGCGGTGTTGGAGCCACGTTCACCAACATGGGTCGGTACGGCATCATCGCCGACGCGTACGGCGCCGACAGCATCGGTAGCATCAACGTGTCGACGGGCGCGAACAGCACGCTCAACACCGCTGGCGCCAGCCTCTTTGCAGTCAATTCGGCATTCACAATCCCCGCCTCCGCCGGCAGCACGATTGCCGTGACCAACAACGGAACGCTCAACATGGCCGGCACCGGCCTAAACACCGTCGGCATCAATGGAGCCGAGGGCGGCGAGGCTCCCACCACCATGCCGGCGGGCATCATGGCAGGTTATAACGGCGGAACGGTCCTTGGAACGGGCGGCACTCATACCGCATGCAGTAAATACGGGTGCATTACGCTGACACCGAACCCGAACGTCACCGGCACCGTCAGCATCGTCAATAATGGCGCCATCAACGCAGATGGCGGCTATGGCATCTATGCCTTCAATTTCGGCAACGGCAACGTGTCGGTAAATTCGAGCGCTCCGGTCACCGTTTCCGGAGCCACGGCGCAGGCGGGAATTTACGCTTTCACCGCCGAACGCGGCAACATCAACATCACGGCCTCGGCGGATGTAACCGCCACCAACGGCGCCGGCATCCACACCAGCAGTGCCGGACGAGGCACGACGACCATCAATATCCTGGCCGGTGCGGTCGAAGGCGCAACCAGCGGCGTCAACGCAACCTCCGCCGGGCGCGCCATCCGGATCAGCAATTCGGGAACGATCCAGAACATATCCGGCCAACCCGGCGACGCGGCAATTGCGCTGTCGGGCGGTGACGGCACCTTGACCAACAACGCCGGCGGCATCCTAACCGGGACGGTCTCCTTGACCGGCAGCGGAACCTACAACTTTTTCAATCACGGCGTTTGGAATACGCTCGGCACCGATACGTTCGCCACGACCAGCCGCGTCACCAATACCGGCGTCATCAACGTGTTCCGGCCGACGACATTCGGCGGCCTGGCCAATTTCAACGCGGGCGGCGTCCTCAACCTTGCCGCAGGTAACGCCGTCGGTACGGTGACGATGCCCGGCTCGGTCGCGTTCCAGTCAGGCTCGCTTTACATCGTAGCGCTTAACCAGGCGAGTTTTCCGACGCTCAATGTTGGCGGTACGGCTTCGCTCGCGGGCGCGGTGCAGGGAGTTCTCCTGCCGTTGCCGTTCTCCAATGAGACGACGATCCTGCATTCGGCCGGCCGCGGCGGCACCACGTTCGGCAGCTTCAGCCCTCCGGCGGGCTTTACCGCGAGCCTCGGCTACACGCCGACTGACGTTATCGTCCACCTGAACGCGACGCTCGGGGCCGGCGCGACATTGAACGCGAACCAGCAAAACGCCGCGTCGGCGCTTAACAGGACCTTCAATTCCAGCGTTACATTGCCGGGCGACCTTGCCCCGCTCTTCAGCTTGACCGGCCCGAATCTGGCGAACGGACTCTCGCAAGTCTCCGGCGAGACGGCGAGCGACGCCCAACTGCCGGCATTCCAGCTCGCCAATCAGTTCATCAACCTGATGCTCGATCCATTCGTCGACGGCCGGCTCGGCAGCGGATCCGACGGCGGCGCGGCGATGAGCTTTGCACCCGATGCACAGACAATTCTACCGCCGGAGGTGGCACTCGCTTATGCCGGCGTGCTCAAGGCGCCGCCGGCGGCGCCGTTTGCGCAGCGCTGGACCGCGTGGGCGGCAAGCTATGGCGGCGGCAACTGGACCAACGGCAGCGGCACGACCGGTTCGAGCAATGTCGCGGCACAGACCTACGGCTTTGCGGCCGGCATGGACTATCACGTCTCGCCGGACACGATCGTCGGCTTTGCGCTCGGCGGTGCCGGCACCAATTGGGGCCTGTCGAGCGGACTCGGCACCGGGCGGAGCGATGCTTTTCAGTCCGGCGTCTACGGCATGACCCGCTTCGGTCCGGCCTATCTCGCCGGCGCACTGGCCTTCGCCAACCACTGG
>Ga0335085_10001097_pt1 | contig 62697 bp, 37 predicted proteins | sample Lox_Sample_45_FD_206712 | JGI IMG/M metagenome (GOLD analysis project Ga0335085, IMG submission 206712) | Soil microbial communities from Loxahatchee National Wildlife Refuge, Florida, United States - Lox_Sample_4.5 | ecosystem: Environmental > Terrestrial > Soil > Wetlands | place: USA...
ACCCGGACGGATGAATTTGGCAAACTGGCCAAGGGTGTAGCCGTCTTTGAGAATGGTGCCGCTGCTGTTGGCCAAATTGATGTTGGTGTCGCCATCCTGGACCCACCACGCGATATAAGCGTTGAACTGGTTGGTCATCGCTTCGTTGATTTCCGCGGCCCAAGTCAGGCAAATGGGGAAGTTGGTCGTGCCTCCATCAAGATAATGCTCCGTCATCCAGACCGGTTTGCCGTGGGCAATGGCATTGGTATGCACATAATTGCCCCCGCCATAAAAATGACCGCCCAAAATGGCGAAATTATTCACCGCCACGGGATCGTTGATCACGGGGTCCGAGTACGTGTCGTTAAAGTGATACGACTCCGGCATGACGATGGGCTTGCCGATGGCCGGAGCGTTGGTTTTCATGAAATTCAGTATCTGAGTGGAAGTCCAGTTCATCCACGCGCTGAAGTCCGGCTCGTTTTGAATGGAAACATAGTCCAGATTCATGCTGACGGCTGCATTGTTCAACCAGTTGGCGTAGTCCGCGTAATGACTGGGAAGCAGATAGCCGCCGCTATTTGAACCATTGCTGGTCCAATTAGTCGGCGCCGACCATGGAGAGCCGAGCACTATGGCGCCGGCGGCGTGAGCGGCGGCCGCATTGGCGGTTTCCTGACTCCAGGCTCCGGTTTCGTCAATGCGAACGCGCAGGATTGACATGCCCAGCGTATTATAGAGCGCATTATTCTTGGCACTGGTCAACTGGCCGCACCAAGCACTGGAAAATCCAAAGCCATCAATATGCTGCTGCGTGTTAGTCCAGTTGACGGTGCAGACCGGCGCCGCCTCTGTTCTAAGAGACAATCCCGCCAGTACGGCTGCGATTTGAACACATGCTTTCAAAGCGATTTTCATGGGTTACCGGGGATGATTTTAAATTTCAAAAGCAATGTGGAAAGAGCCTTAAGGCGAATCTGCCAAAAACAGGCTGAATCCTGATAACAGAATGACGGGGAAACGTCAAAACTGCCAGCACGCTGATAAAAGGAAACATCGCTTGAATCATAATCTAAACGGCCCGGGCAATCAACCAATTTTTGCCGTCGCAGGCGGTTTTGATTCCGGCCAGAGCTCCCGGTGGAGAATCTTTGCAAATTGAAATGTGCTGAAGGCGTTGCGGAAATTATTGCCTTTCGGCACTGTTCGATACGGGAATGCCATAGACAGCCATCACGAAATCGCATGGTTTTGAACGTTCCTCGATCACCGCCCGATTGGCATGGGCCGCGCCATCTGACCGGCCGAAACGTTTTTTGTCCCAACGGCGGCGTCTCATTCGACTGCTTTCCATTTAAAACACGCGCCGCCCTTGCGGTCCGGTTGCGGTCCGATGGCGGAATCCATCACGGGACCGGGTTCATTCGGTTTGGTGGCCAAGTAGCGATGATTGATCAGGGACATAAACATGGTGTCGCCCCGCATCAAATTGATCCATTGGAAGGATTCCGCGTTGCCAGGTGTTTTTCCGGCGAGGTCCTTTAATGAAACACCGTCGTCAGCGGCGGAAACGAACCGGCCATTGGCTGCCTTCAACGCCACGCGGCCCAAGCCCAGATCAACGACCTGGAATTGCTCGTTCTGCGCGACCGCGGCATGATCATTCGTCGCCACATTCATCAGCGTCATGTTCGTCGCGTCAACCGCCAACACGGTGCCGTCGGCGCCGCTGGTCAGGGTAATCGTCTTGCCCATGGGAATCTCACGTTCAACGCCCCGCGCGCGCGGCTCACCCACCTGGAAGTTGTCAAAGTCGGCATAGCCACCGGGCTTGCCGTTTGTGTTGTAGTTGAAAAGGGCGAGTCGGTCGCCTTGGAACGTGATGAGTTGAAACACCATGGTGAAAGGTTCGCCCGATGGAGTGAATTTCCTGCCGTCGGCGCTCCAACTGAACACGGCTTGCTCGGTGTCGAAGTTGCAAGCGACGCGGAGCCAAACGCGGGTGTGGCTGCTCGGAACGTCGTTGGTCGTGTGATGGGTCTCGTCGAACATCCGCAGGCTGACGCCTTTGGCGGTTTTCACCAGGCCGATCCAGGCGTAAGGAGCGCTCAACAGCGCCAGACCCGCGGTATCTCCCGGTTCAAGACCCGACCCGTCGAGTTCGACGGTGTTGATGGACTCGGGTCCCATTGGCCGCTGGCAGAGGCTGTTGCGGGCCGTCCAAAAGCTGTCGGCGGGCAATGAATGCAGCCGAAGCACGCCGGGTTTTTCAGTGAGGGACCATTTGGAATCGTCGGGGCAGTGGTTCCACTGCCAGACCGGGTTCATTTTCGGAGAATTAAAGTTGTCGCTGCGCACGAACAGTGGCTTGGGCGACTGGGTGCAGCCGGTGTCGGGCTTGATCCAGGTGTTGGGCGCCTTGCGGAGGTTGCCCGGCAGGCCGATAATCGGAAAACCATTATCCCAGGTGATTGGAACCAACGCCACCATGCGGCCGATGCTCCCGTGGTCCTGCATGATGATGCTCCACCATTGGCCGGAGGGTGTATCAACCATGCCGCCCTGATGGAGGGTCAGGCCGCCGCCGAAATTCGGATTGCTGTGCATGATCGTGAAAGTTCGATCAGTTCCGCTGCCTGTGACTCGGACGCTGTTTTGAGTGGGGACGCCCAAAGACTCGCTGTGAACCATGCGTTCGACCTGCCAGGGACCGTCAATCGAGTCCGCGCGCGCGACGACCTGATCGGTGTGCGCGCCGGGAATCGCGGAAAGATCGTAATATTTGCCGTTGATTTTGTAGAGGTGGTGGCCCTCGCCCATGCCCCGGGCGTTCATCTGGCGGCGGGAATTGGGCACGATCCCGGTGAGGTCCTTGTTGAGCTCCACGATTGTAGGATGGGTGGCGCCGAAGATGGCGTAGATTTTGCCGTCATCATCGAAGAGGACAGACAGGTCATGCATGCCGGGCAATTGGTTGCGTTTCCAAGGGCCATCCGGGGATTTCGAGCGGAAAACCTGGGTGCCCACCCGGTTGACGTTGCAGAAGACATAGAACACTCCATCGTGATAACGGATGCATGGCGCCCAGATGCCCTGACCGTAAACGTTGCCGCCTTCGAGGCGGAAGGCGGGGCCGAGGTCCAGGCGCTTCAGGCAGTAGCTGGCGAGTTCCCAGTTCACCAGGTCCTTTGAGTGCAACACGATGACGGCGGGGTTCATGTGCATCGTGGTGTCGGCCAGGTAATAGTCGTTACCTACGCGGATGGGGTCCGGGTCCTCGAACTCCTCATAAAACAGGGGGTTGGAGTAGGTGCCGTTGCCGTTGTCGGATTCCCAGGCGTCTGCGCTTAACCGGCAAAATCCGAACGCACAAACCAGGATGAGGTAATGGTAATATTTCATTGGAGACATGATTATGGATGGATTTAGCGATCTTTAGTTCTTGGATTTCTTGTTTGAACCGGGAACGCCATAGACAGCCATCGCGAAGTCGCATGGTTTTGAACGTTCCTCGATCACTGTCCGATTGGCATAAGCCGCGCCACCTGAGTAAGTGTCTTTCGTAGTCCGCCGCCAGAAAAGCGGCGTGGAATTACGGGCGCCCTGAAGCTCAAAAGCATAAACGTGTCCCGCCTTCAACACGATTTGATTGGGACCAGTAAAATCAAACAAAAGCAATCCCGGCGCCTGCGGTTTGCAGGCAATCTGCAAACCGTTGCCGGAACCGAACAGATTTTTCCCAGCCGAATAGGAATTGGTGGACAACGCTTCCGGCGTGCCAAGATCGTAAAGCGCGAGCGTCACCGTGTTGCTGGCGTCCGTGCCGGATCCATCGCCGGCAAAAAGGCTGATGCGCTGGAGTTGCGAATCCTCCGCGACCGTGAACGTCTGGCTCAGGCTTGAAGCGCCGCGGTAATTGAAACTTACGTCTTCGGTGGCGTTGTAATAAGGATTGGGCGCGGTATTGAAAACAGGATTGCCGGGCCAGTTCGTCGGATCGTAACCAACGTTTTGCGTCACGGTAACGCCAGGAGAAGAGACGTTGGTCACCACGACCGGATCATTCTGACCGGCAACGATTCCGGGAGTTTCCCTGGGCGGAACGCTGACGCCTGCAACCGTTTGCTGGATCGGTTGGATGGTTCCGTCGGGGTTGTAATACATGTATTCCATGCACACGGCACGGCGGCCAATCGCGCCTTTCTCGCCGTCCAAAGCAAGCGTGGCGTTGTGGTAGAAGAAATACCACTGGCCCTTGAATTCGATGGCTCCCGGATGGATGGTGTAGCTGTTTTTCGCCTGGCCCGTAATGATCCCTCGATAAGTCCACGGACCAGTCACCTTCGGGGCGGTCGCATAGCAGATCTTCTCCCACATGCCCTGATGCGCGAACGCCGCATAAATCAGATAATACAGATCGCCGCGTTTATAGAGCCACGGGCCTTCCGTGTAGTTGGGCACGTGGATTTTTTGAATTGGACCATCGAATTCAATCATGTTCGGCTTGAGCTTGGCCAGATAACAATTGGGGTTTCCCCAGCACAACCACGCGGTTCCGTCATCGTCAATGAAAACAGTCGGATCAATGTCGTCCCAGCCGTTTGGACTGGGCGTCATGTCATCGGTGACCAGGGCCGACCCCCGCGCGTCCACAAACGGCCCCGTCGGGCTGTCGGACACGGCCACGCCAATGGCCATGCCCGGCTGCATGTTGTTGTGGCGCACTGCGGCGTAAAAGTAAAACTTCCCATTCCTCCCGATGCACTGAGACGCCCAGGCGTCCCGCGTTGCCCATTTGAAATCCGTAACGCGCATAATCGGGCCGTGGGCCGTCCACGTCTTCATGTCTTTGGAAGAGAAACAGAGCCAGTCCCACATGGTGAACATCTCCCTGCCTTTGGCTTCATCGTGACCCGTGTAAAGATAGACTGTATCCTTGTAAATCATCGGCGCCGGATCGGCGGTGAAGACGCTCTTGATGATTGGATTGGTTTCGGCGTGCGCCAGGCCGGCGGCCAGCAAGACGGTTGCGATCATTGAATGAAAGTTCATCCTCATAGGCGGGGTCTGTTGGGGTTTCGTTATGGTTTATCAGCAAAATAAGAAAATGAATCCATACCTGCAAAATTTTTGCTGGAACACGGATTGAAACTGAAAATGGCGAACTGGTAAACCTGCCGTCGTCGTTTTCGGACCTCCACGCGTGCGCGCCGTGAATGCCAAATCCGGACGTGAAGAGCGCAGTTGCGATGCTCTTTGGAGGTAACGAATAGAGACCTCTGCAAAACCGTCATTCATTGTGGCGAAAACTTTCCGGCGGGCCGAGATAGCTCGGCTTCACGCCGCCGGCGTTGACGACGATCTTTTCCACCACGACCGCCGGGTCCACCATCCAGATTTTTAAGGTATGATAACCGGGCTGATCAAGTGTGAATGTGGATTCCACGTGACGGCAGTTGTTCTCCACCGATGCCGGCCAGCTATTGTTGTATGAACCCGCGTTGAAGTCCGCCGGAACAATGGTGACGGTTTGCGGCGCTTCGTTGTCAAACGAAACCGCGTAACGCAACGGGCGTCCGGGAAGGAAATTCAAAGTCGGGCCGACCGTGGAGACAACATCAACCTTTCCCGCGCTGAACAGATACATTTTGTATTCAAGGCACGGCGAATCCTTTCCCGGCGTCGCCAGCCCGTATGCCGGTCCGTCGGCGCGCATTCCGCCCAGCGTTTGGCCGTAATTCGGAATGCTGATCCAGCGGTTCGCCCCGGCATCGGTTTTTTTTGTGTAATGTTCCGCATCCATGGAAACATAGCCGTCCCCTTCGACAAAGCCTTGCAATGACCCGCGCTTGGGCTCAGGTGGATTAAAGGCGGCGAGTTTCACCGTCACGCCGCCGCCCGCGCCGGTGAATTTGATCGCCCCGATGCTTTTGCCATTCGGGACTTTGCTCCAGTCCACGCTCACCCAAATGCGTCTTTGTTTTTCGATGGTGCCGGCAGTGTCGCTCAAAACAATCCACGGCGAATCGGGAATGGCTGAAAATTCAAACGGTGTTTTACCCCGGTTGAAAACGTCAACGAAACGGCGCTGCTGATTGAACACGTCAAATTGTGGCAATGCGATGTCTCCGCTGGTTGCCGCCGTTTCCGAATTCTCCACGGCCACACCCATCGCCGCCGCGTCCGGGGCCTGGATTTCCGTCAAGTGAACCGCGCTCAAATTATTTTGTCGCGGCTCGTTCCAACTCACGTAACCGATATACGGTTGATCCATGAAATGATCCCATTTGCCGCCGGCAAAGGTGTGATTGAAGTAAGCCATCAAATTTGTTTGCGCGGCAAATAACTCGCGCGTTTTCACGGCAAAGTCATTCGCGCTGGCGCGGCCTTGCTTGGCGTAAAGCGCGTTCTTCGCGGCGGCAAGATACATCGCATTTAATCCCGCGCAGGCTTTGGTCGGAAAGAGGACCAGCTCGTAAAATGCGTCGCGGTCCGCGGGCGGCAATTCCCCGCTGATTTTTTCCGCCTTTGCCGCCAGCGCTTCATAATCCGCCACGACTCTTTCAAATTCGTCGTAATCCACCAGGCTGTAGGTTTTCGCGTCGAGCAATTCCGGTTTGCGGCGGCCGTTGTATTTTGTGTAGGTCGAAATGATGTCCGCGATTTCCGCCGCGTATTCGGGGCCAAATTGCTGTTGTGCCCAGAGCCGCGTGAATTCGTCGAGGTTTTTATTCGTCCAGCGCGAAGTGTCCCACGCCAGGTTCATGAAAAATTCCATCGGGAGTTCATAGCCCTTGAAGTGGCCGACGTTGACGATCCAGACCCGGTCGGCGCCGTACTGCTTGGCCAGCGACATCTGGTCCCAGATTTTTGGAATGGGATCGGTGTTGATCCATTGGTAATTGCGCGGCCCGCCGTGGTAATCGAAGTGATAATAAACGCCCGCGCCGCCGCTGCGATTGCGTTCTTCGGCGGTCGGCAGGCGGCGCACATTGCCCCAATTATCCTCGGCCCAAAGCAGCGTCACGTCGTCCGGGACGCGCATTCCGGCATTGTAATAATCCATCACTTCTTTGTAGAGACACCACACTTGCGGCACTTTGGTCACGTCGGGATTGATGACTTGGGAAAGGATATCGCGCTGCACGTTCACGATTTTTTCAAGCAACGCCATGTTCGCCGCCGGGCCGCCCGGAGCCATCGGCGTGTCGTTCGCGCCGCGCAAGCCGATGGTGATGAGATTTTCGTAATCTTTGTTGCGCTCGATGCCTTCGCGCCAGAAATTGGAGAGCACTTCGGGTTCCTTGGCGTAATTCCAACTGCCGTATTGTCTGTAATATTTTCGGTCCCATTCCTTTTGCGCGCGCATCATCGGTTCCTGATGCGACGTGCCCATGACGATGCCGTATTCGTCGGCAAGTTTGGGATTTTCCGGGTCGTCCTCGTTGAAGGCATTGTTCCACATCGCCGGCCAGAGATAATTGGCCCGGATGCGCAACATCAGCTCGAACAGGTTCGTGTAAAATCCGCGGCCATAATTCGCCACGCCCGGCATTCCCGGCACCGTGCCGTATTTTTCCTGAACCCAGCCGCTCAAATCCGGCGCTTCATCATTCAGAAAAATGCCGCGATATTTCACCGACGGCGGGCCTTGAACAAATTTTCCGGCCTTCACAAAAAGTTGGTCGTGGTGTTGCGGCGGAACGTCCGCCCACCAATACCACGGCGACACGCCGATCTGCCCGGACAAATCGTAGATGCCGTAGATCGTCCCGCGCTTGTCGCTGCCGCAAATCACGAGCGCATGGTCAATCCCGGGCAGAGGTTTGGCCACGACTTGAAGGAAGAAGGATTCCCATTTGCCGGCGATGTCGGAAACGTCAATTTTCCTTTCGCGAATCAATTGGTCAATGAACTCGCTTTTGCCAATCGTGCCGATGATAACCGCATTTTTTCCGGCGGATTCCGGCGCGTTAAAAATGGCCGGCGATTTTCCCGTGACGCGGTTGACGTCCGCCTTCAAATCATTCGCCGCGCGGACGACGCCCGGCCAGTCGCTGGCGCCCACCAAAATCGCCGCCGGTTTTTCGTCGCACAAGGCGAAGCTGCCGGGCGCGAAAGCGCTTTCGACAAAACGGGCTTCCCCGAGCGCAAACATTTTTTGCGAAAACAAAACGAGCGCGAGAAGCGGGACAAATAATTTTAGTTTGCCGTGGCGAAAAGTGGCGGGGCGGAGATTATTTTTCATGTGAGCATGGGTTCATGGAATATGGGTGGGCGGTTTCAAAACAAAGGGCAATGAATTTCGTGCTTGAATCTTTGCCGGGCATCCGGTAGATTAACCCCGTACCAACGACGCCGGCCCTGGAAAAGCCGAACCCAGGCGCGCCGCCCAAGACAAAGATTGGTGCCAGTTGCTTCATGGAATTGAAGTATTGTTTGAGAAAAGCAAGCGGTTGGCCATACGATATTAATCGTAGGATCGTTATGAAAGCGCTGATTTTGTTTAAGTGCACAATTTTACGTCCTCCGTGCAATATACGACATATGTCGTATGGCTTTTGCGCTGATTTTCAGGTAAAACTCTTCAAATCTAACAGTTCCCAATGCCGAAAAGAAGTATGTTTTAATTGAGTCACTCAACGTAAACAATCATAGTCCTGAATCCTTATGAATCCCAAAACCCTTGACCAAGCACAGAAGAAAATCGCGATCGTTGTTTTCGCCGTAGTGGCGTTGGCGATGAGTTCAATGGCCAACACCTATAACATGACGGCGAGCGACGGCTTTGGAGCGCATTCGTTCGACAGCGCGGGCAGTTGGAGTTCAGGGGCAGCGCCGACTGCTGGTAACAACTACCTGACTGGACCGTATATTGTCAGAACTCAGACTACGGGAGGTCCCTTCACATTTGCGGGAGATTCGCTGACGATTCAACCTGGCGGCTTCGTTTATGATAAAGTTGGGGCCCTTACAATAACGGTCAATAATTGCACCAATAATGGAAGGGGATTTTGTAATGCCGTGGGTTCAACCTTTACTCTGTTGGGCAACATGTATGTTCCCACCAACGGCATTGTCAACAGCACCACGAATGGCGGCTCGATGAGCACGGGATCAGGAAATTCGAGTGCAGGCGACCAGCGCACGATCAGTTGTGGAATGACGGTCAGTGGCCCGGGGAATTTGACGAATTGGTCTTCAGATGCTAATTGGCTTCTTAATCCGCCGGCATATCCGGCGGCGCAAGGCACCGTGATTTACACCGCGGACAATTCCGCGTTTACCGGTCAACAAGTCGCGCTGCAAAACACGGTCATTAGTGTAGGTTCCGAGGCCAACTTGGGCGGCAATCCGCCTAGCTTTAATCGCGCGCAATTGCAATTAAACAATGGCACCTTCCGGCCGACGGCCAGCTTTGCTTTGGACCATGCCAACAGCGGCATTGAGATTGATCCCCTTGGCGGTTGGTTTGACCTCGCGTCGGGCATCACCTTGACCAACGCCGAGCCACTGGCTGGTTCGGGCACCTTGACTTTGACCAACCTGGGCGCCTTGGTGCAACTCAGTTCTGCTTTAAACGCTTCAAATTTTACCGGAACCCTGGTGGCCAATGGCGGCACGTTCATTTTAGGCGCGGCCAACGCGCTGGCAGGCTCCAACACGGTTTTGGTTGGCAGCGTGGGAACGTTTGACGCTTCCGCGGCGGGATTCACCCTGGCCAGCGGCCAGACGCTTTCCGGAAATGGCACGGTCATTGGCACGGTCACTGCCGGCACGGGCAGCAAGATCAGCCCCGGCGGGGCCGCGACCTTGGCCAATCTGGCCGTTGGCAATTTGACCCTCAGTGGCGGCGCAACGTTGTCCTATGATTTTAGCGGAGCGACCAACGACGTGATTGTAGTTAACACAAACCTTTCAGCCAGTGGCGTGACGAGCATCCAGCTTAACAATGTTCCGGCGGTCGGAACCTACACCTTGATGAATGTAAGCGGCACGTTGGGCGGCGCACCGGCTAACCTCCAAGTGAACGCGTTAAACACCCGGAGCTTGGGCTATGTCATAAGCTATGATTCAGCCAGCACCCCTAAACGGGTGCTGTTGACCGTTAGCAGCACTGGTAACGCGGCGTATCTTATCTGGAAAGGCAACCTTAGCAGTGTTTGGGACGTTGATACTACTTCCAATTGGTTGAACGGCGCCAACAGTGACGTATCTTATGATGCCGATACAAATAATTTCACCGACTTGGGCGCAACCAACCCGACCAATCAAAACCCGGTAACGCTCAATGTAACGGTCAATCCAGGCGAAGTGAACTTTAATTCCAGCAGCAATTATACGTTGAGCGGCTTGGGCGGTATTAGCGGACTCACGGCTTTACACAAGGACGGCACGGGAACGCTTACCATGGTGACGACCAACACCTATACCGGAGGGACCACCATCAGCAATGGCGTATTGGCGATCGGCTACGATTCCACCGGCACCAATCATGTATTACAAGCCTTGGGATTCCCGGCTGGCAACACGCCTTTGGCGGTGGTTTCCAGCACCGGCACTTTGGAGCTTAACGGCGCCGCTCTGGACTCTGCCTACACGAACGTCGTTCAAATCAATGGCAACGGCTCCAGTGCAACCGTTGGCGTCATAGACAACAATGGTGGCGGTCTGACCTCCGGCGGCGGAGACGTTGGCATTGGCACCGTTGCCTTGTTGGGTAATTCCAAGGTCAGCGCCAGCAGCAACTGGCAAATCGGAAATACCGGATCGGGCCTTGTCGGAAATGGATATATTTTGACAAAGACCGGCACCAACTATGTGTACTTGAGACATGCCGCGGCGAGTCCGCTGGGCGGTTTGGTGCTTGATGGCGGCCCCGTGTTGTTCTGGGACCATGCGGATGCGATCGGCACCTCGTGCAGCATCACTTTGACCAATGGCGCCTATATTGACACTTGGAATCCTGCCAGTCAGTACGGCGGCTTGACCTTCTACAATCCGATTGTTGTAGCCACGGGTGGCGGCAGTATTGTGAATACCCGCACGCCGTATAATCATCCGCCTTCAGACATTTACAATGGCGGCGTTACGCTTAACAGCACACTGACCTTTACCAATATTGCGGCCGTTACCGCCAATACCTACAATAACAACCAGCTTTCCTTTGGTAAAATCACAGTGAATGGAAATATAACCGGGACGGGAGGAATTGTTGCCCTTGGCGGCACGGCGTATCAATTATACGGCAGCGGGCCGAGTGCCGGGCCGGAAGTATTTGGTGGGAATACGGTTTATTTGAATGGGGCTAATTCTTACAGCGGCCCCACCCTGGTTACCAATCTGGTTTGGTTGTATATTTCCACCGCCAATCAAAGCGGCGGCGCTTACGACGTTGTTGATGATGGCACATTGGATGTTGCCGTGGCGCCCGGCAACCCCACGATTCCCATGAAGAGTCTCACCTTGGAAACGGGCCCCACCATTCCCGGGCCGGGCAATATAGCCTTTACCCGTCTGTCTTCCATGCCGGCCAGTCCGGTGGTTTACGCCACCAACCTGACGATCAATAATGGCATCATTCTTCCGCCGACCGCTGGTTATTCCGTCGGCCAGTTTCCGTTGATCAAATATAGCGGAAGTATTGCCGGCGCTGGTTATGCCGGTCTGCAACTGGGCACCGTGCCAGTAGGTGTGACTGCCAGCCTGAGCAATAACGCTGTTAATCATTCGATTGACCTGGTGGTTACTGCCGCCGGCATAAAATGGACGGGAGCCAATTCTACAAACTGGGACACCGGAACGGTAAATTGGTATAACCCTGTTACCGCCTCGACCGCTAATTATGCCGATGGACAAAGCGTTGTATTTCCCGACAATGCCACCAATTACTATGTTAGTATCGCACAAACGGTCAGTCCCGGCGGTGTTACGGTCAATTCGACAAATGATTATTATTGGACCAATACATACACGACAGCGTCTGGTATCGCCGGCAGCGGGGCTTTGATCAAGAATGGTTCCGGCACGCTTACCCTGGCATGCACGAACAACACGTTCACCGGCGGCACCTTCATCAATGGCGGCACCATAAAGCTGGCGGACCAAAACTATGCCTATCCTTACGGTGGCGGCGCGTTGAATAATAATCTGGGGAACGTAACCATCGCCAACGGCGGCACGTTGGACATCAATGCCGTGCAAGTGCCAAACTACCAGAGCTACGGCCCCGAAGGTTACAATGTGTTCTTGAGTGGTGCCGGCGTGGGCGGCAACGGTGCGTTGGTCAACAATAGCACCAATCAAAACGACCTTGCCGATCCCGGCTATGTGACGCTCGCCGGCGATGCCACGGTCGGTGGCATCGGCGACATCAATATTCGCATGGGCGTTTCACCGCAAATGTCTTCGCAGAGCGGCGCTTATACGCTGACCAAGGTGGGCACCGGCCAATTCCGTATCCGTTACCTGGCCACCGTCAGCACCAACTTTGGACCGATCAAGATCCTGGGCGGCAACTTTACTTATGAATCGTCCTCAGCTCTCGGGTTGGGTGATCCAAGCAAGCCGATCTATGTCGGCACCAACGGCGGGTTTGGCTGGGGCACTGCGTCGGCCGCCTGCGTCCGCCCGTTGATTTGCAGCAACGGCGCAAGCCTCCTTGGGTTGAATATCACGAACGACGTGTTCAACAGTCTCGTGACGCTTGACAGCGGCAGTGTGAATTTCAATGCCAACTACTACCACGGGATGATCTTCAGCAACGTCATCAGCGGTGCGGGCGGCGCGACCATCCAATATCAAAGCTATGTCACCTTCGCGGCGGCCAACACTTACAGCGGCCCCACGACCGTGATCGCTTGCAACCTCGGCACCGGCTCGCTCTTGAGCTTGGTGGGCAACGGGTCCATCAATAATTCGCTCAACATCACGTTGCAGGGCATCACCACCAATCAGGCGTTACCGGGCGCCTTGGACGCCAGTGGTCGTACGGACGGCACGTTGACACTCGTCAGCGGCCAGACGTTGCGCGGCGACAACGGTTCGTATGTCAGAGGCAATGTGGTGGCCAACATCGGCGCGACGATCACTCCCGGTGGAGGCGCCAACATCCAATATATGTCGTTCAGCAATAACTTGACCTTGTCGTCCGGCAGCACGGTGGCAATGGATGTGAGCATGGATGGCGGTGCCAGCAACGACGTCATTAACGTCAGTGGAACGAATAATTATGCCGGCACGCTGCAACTGGCCAACAGCGGTGTAACGCCGCTGGCAGCTGGAAATTCGTTCCATCTGTTCAACAACGCGCACTATACGGGCAATTTTGCCACCATCAGCGGTTCGCCGGGAGCAGGGTTGCAATGGACGTTCAATCCCGCCACCGGCGTCGCCACCGTCACCGCCCTGCCGAAGCCGTATATTTCACACATCGGCGTGAGCGGAACGACGCTGACGATCAACGCCACGAACGGCACGGCGAATGGACAGTATATTCTGTGGCAAAGCACCAACGTGGCCTTGTCGCTCTCGCTATGGACGCCGGTGTTGACCAATGTGTATGACAGCAACGGTAGTCTGAGCTTGTCCACCAACATCGTCAACCCGGCCATTCCCAGGGAATTCTATATCCTGTCGCAGTAGCATCAACGGAACGCAGATTCGGCCGCCAGCCGCCGGGCAACCATTGCCCGGCGGCTTGGGGTTAAACAAAGTACAGATAAATAATTTGTAAAATATAGTAGAAATGGGTAATTTGAATTGTGCAAACTGAAAGAAAAGCCAATACCACGGGCCTGAGCGCCTTCACCTTGATTGAATTACTGGTCGTTATCGCTATTATCGCCGTGCTTGCCGCGATGCTGCTTCCCGCGCTGGCGCGCGCCAAGGAAAAGGCTAGACGCGTTGCCTGCCTGAGTAACCTGAGGGAAATCTGCGTGGGCATGACTGCTTATGCCGGAGATAATCACGACCTTGTAATCCCTAATAAAGCCGACAACGGTGTTTATGTTCCCAATGCCTTTTCCACAGTGTACTTCAATGCCAGCAACGCGACAAAATCAGTGTCGTTGGACCTTACGAAAAGGCCGTCGGTATGGGTGTGTCCAAGTCGGGTTGGTTCAATAGGGAAACTTCCACTTTATGATACTTCAGGTGGCGCGGGTAACTACCAATGGATCATCGGATATGAATATTTTGGAGGCATGACCAATTGGCAAACTTACATTACCACCTACACGGGGCATAGCCCCATAAAATTGGGCACGTCGAAACCTTATTGGTGCCTGGCTGCGGATTCAAATGTAAAGGATGGCGCACCTGGCACCGCATCAGTATGGGGACATCTGTCTTTTGCAACCAGCGGCCAGCAGTTTTGGGATAACATTCCGCCGCATAAGGACCCCAGTTCCAACCTTCCGGACGGCGGAAACGAGGTGTTTGCAGATGGTTCGGCGAAATGGTATCCCTATAGAATGATGTATTGCTTTGATACTTACCTTGGAGGCAGCGGCCCTCGCAACTGGTTTTGGTATCAAAGATCAGACGATTTCTCGTATGGGGCTGCACCATTGCCGGGCAATTTGGCAAATTTTGCAGCTTTGGGTAACAATTGGAGACACTGAGCGCGATGACACATGTCACATGGCTTTTGAAACAAGACACATCATGCGCTTTCAATCCTTGGGACGTGTTGCGCAATTTCAATATCACCTCCGACACTAGCATATTAGTTAGCTCCGCCTATAGCTGAAATATCATCCATCATTTGCCGTACCCTTGATGCACCTTTTTTGAATCCTCTTTTTGCCGTCGCGTCGCATATGGGTTATACTTGAGTTGGATATCAATTCGACTGGCGCCAGCCTTTTGCAAGCGGCGAGGGCGTTCGGGAAAAAATTGGATGATAGTTGCCGGTATTTTTGAGACACATGAGTACTAGAACCGTTATCACAATTATCATCGCCAAGCTGCCTTATGTGTCGGCCTTTGCCCGCTTCGTCTCCAGCGTTAGCAGGTGGCATATTGGCGGTTAATGCAATATATTGAACCAATGAAACCCTATCGTTCTGCAATTATTTTCATCGCCGCAATGGCCGTCTGGCTGGCGGGTTCGCATGTTTCACGCGCGGACGCCATTGTCACCTTCGAGGCGGAATCCGGCGTGCTCGGCTCGGACTGGGCCGTCAGCAACGGCAGTCCGACGTATATCACCATCACTACGGATGATTCGGGTAGCATTCCCAGCAATTCCATGCGCGTGGCGACTTACACCGTCACATTTCCAGCGGCTGGGACCTATCAACTCTATGCGCGGGTTCTGGTTGGCCCCGGAGGATACAACGACGACAGCTTGTTTTATGCGAACACTTTTGGCAGCCAATCACCAACGGTCGCTTCGGATTGGGTTTTGGTGAACGGACTGGCCGGTGTTGGTTACACGGCGGCGAGTGATGTGGTGAATGGCGCGGGTACTGCGGGGGATCTGGTTTGGAAATGGATCAACCTTTCTGAGTTCGCCGGCAATGTCAGTTTCACGGTCAGCGCCGGAAGTCTGACCCAGACATTTCAAATCGGCGGCCGCGAGACCGGGTTGGAGATGGACAAGTTTGCATTTGGCACGATTGGAACCTCTTTAGCGGTGTCAAACCTGGACGCTGGAACTCTCCCGTCGGCCGTCACGCTCACCAATTATTTTCCCGGGCCGGATGGAATGGCGCTTCACCGGTTCAATCCGCTTCAAGGCAACCTCAATCTGGATGGCGCCAACCCGGCGGCTGGCCTGGTATTGTCCGGCGGCGTCCTGTGTGGAACAACTCTTAACGGCGGCTTGCAGGGGGCCGGCACGGCCTTTTACCTGAGCCTGGACGGCACGAGCTTCAGTGCCTTTCGGTCCTTTACCAACGCGCCGGACGCCGGCAACCCGCAGGGCAACCTGGCCGTTTTGGGCAACGGCTTTTTCGGAACAAGCCTGGGCGGTGGAAATAACGGCGTGGGCACGGTTTTTGTGGGAAGCACCAATGGCAGCGTTTCCCTTATTCGGAGTTTTGCCACGGTTTCGGTGGATGAAGCCACGAATTCCGGTGGAGCCAGCCCAAGCGCGCTGCTGGCGTTGTCCGGCAATACCCTGTACGGCACGACCACCGCCGGCGGCGCAGCCGCCAACGGCACGGTGTTTTCACTGTCCACCAACGGTTCCACCTTGGCCGTACTGCATGATTTCAGCGCGCTGGACTCGAACACCGGCACCAACACGGATGGCGCCTTGCCCTGCGGAGGTTTGATTCTTTCCGGCAGCACGCTTTACGGAACCGCTTCGGCCGGCGGTTCCGGCGGCGCGGGCGTTGTGTTTTCCCTCAACACGGGCGGCAGTGGTTTCACCACGCTCCACAATTTTACACCTTTGGATGCAGTGACGGCTACCAATACCGACGGCGCGTTTCCCGCCAGCGGACTGGTCTTGTCCAATGGCGTGCTCTACGGAACCACCCCGGCCGGCGGCTCGGGCGGCAAAGGCGTGGTTTTTTCCGTCGGCGCCAATGGCCTCGGTTTTGCCGTGCTGCATAATTTTTCCGCGACTGATCCGCTTACGAGAGCCAACGCTGACGGCGCTTCGCCTTGCGCGCCCCTGGCATTATCAGGGAGTAATCTTTACGGAACTGCCGCCGCTGGTGGCGCCAACGCCAGTGGAACCGTTTTCTCCATAGGCACCAATGGCACGTCATTTCAAACGCTCTATGCTTTTACCGCGATGGATTCTTCCACGGGTACAAACCGCGACGGGGCGTTGCCGGTGGCCGGATTGTTGCCGCTGGGCAATACATTGTACGGCACGACGTTCAGCGGCGGACCCGGCGGAGAGGGGACGGTGTTCGATGTGGCGATTCCGCCTCCGCAGGCGGTGATTACCAACATCGTTCATAATCCGGATGGAAGCGCGACCTTGTATTTTCTTGGCGGCCCAAACTCGACTAATATTATTCAAGCCACCGACAGTTTAACGCCGCCTGTCACATGGCAAAATGTGTCCACTAATGTCGCCGATGGCGTCGGCGCATGGCAATTCACCGAGCTTGGCTCAACAAACTCAACGCGATTCTATCGTTCTTATGTGCCTTAAAATTAAAAGCAAGATGAATCCGTGGTTGCCGCGGATTTCACGGAACAGGACCATTGCCCTTTTATTTGCGCTGGCTCTCGGTTGCGCGCCGGCAACATTGTTTGCCGGCCAGGGTCATTGGGTGACCACGTGGGGCTGCGGGCCGCAATTGACCGAGCCGGGCAACCTGCCGCCCGTGCCTCTGGCCAATACCACCCTACGCCAATTCGTGCATGTGACCATCGGCGGCACTCATCTGCGCGTGCGGCTTTCCAACGCCTATGGGACGGATCCGGTGGTCTTGAATTCAGTCCACGTGGCTTTGGCGTCGGGGACCGGCAGCGCCGCCAATGGCGTCATCAACACCGCCACCGACAAGACGCTTACGTTTCACGGCGCGCCTTCGATTACCATTCCGCCCGGAGAGGTGGTGCTTTCCGATCCTTTGGACTACAATCTGCCGGCGCTGACGAATCTCGCGATCAGCATTTATTTTGGAAATATCTCCGCCTCGACCATCAACGGCCATCCTGGTTCTCGAACCACTTCTTATATTCAATCCAGCAATGTGGTCAGCGCGGCGAGTATGCCGTCGGCTTCGACGACCCAGCATTGGTATATCATCACGGGCGTTGACGTGCTGGCTGACATCTCCAGCAGGACGGTGGTGACGTTTGGGGATTCAATCACCGACGGCCGGGGTTCAGACACAGACGGAAACGATCGCTGGCCGGATGACCTGGCCGCCCGGCTTCAAGCCAATGGCCCGACGGCCGCTGTGGCGGTGGACAACATGGGCATTGGCGGCGGCGGAGTTTACGGCGGACTGGGCCCGGCGGGGTTGAATCGGTTTGACCGGGACGTGCTCAACCAGAGCGGAGTGCGTTGGTTGATTATTTTCATCGGCGTAAACGACATCGGGGGCGGAACCGGCTCCTCGAGTTTGATTACCGCATACACCCAATGGGCCAACCAAGCGCATGCCCGCGGCCTTCTCGTTTACGGGGCAACCATCACGCCCTTTGGGAGCAACGGCTATTACAGCACCGCCCATGAAGCAACGCGGCAGGCGGTCAATACCTGGTTCCGGACGAATACCGTATGCGATGGCGTGATTGATTTCGACGCTGTGGTTAAAGACCCATCGAACCCGATAGATTTGAATCCAACTTATGATAGCGGTGATGGGCTGCACCTCAACCCCCTCGGTTACCAGGTGATGGCCAGCAACATTGACCTGAGCTTGTTCACTCATTAGCCAGTTCGCCACGTCTTTTCAGGCCGGTGCAGCGGTCAGCGCGACAGATTTTTAACGGCGGGTGATGGGGAACCGATAAACCGGTTTTCTCCGGCTATCCAGTTGCCACCTGGTGCATGACAATGTGAAAACGTCGAACATTTCCAATCTGGCTCTCGCCGGTGCTTTTCAATTCAACCGCACTCCGGCCAAACCTTTGGTGATTGGTGCGCTTCTGGTCGGCCTGATGGCGGGCTTCTCCTTGACTGCTGCGTTTGGCCGCGAGCAGATTTCGCTGGATTCCGGCTGGCGCTTCCGGTTGGGCGATCCGGCGGACGTGACCACCAACGTTACCTATTATCCCGAAATTCCCAATTTGGAGAAATTGGATTCCACGGACACTGGGACCAGTTCTGAAACCTACATGGAGTCCATCCGGGTGAATATCTTTGCCACGCACGCGGGGGAAAATGTTTCGTTTGTCCAGACCAACTACGACGACAGTGGATGGCGGCTGCTCGACCTGCCGCACGATTGGGCCGTTGAATTGCCGTTCAGTTCGAGCGCGGATGGTGGCCATGGATACAAGGCCGGAATCACCGGGAGCACGACCACCAACACCATTGGCTGGTATCGCCATACGTTCACTTTGCCGGCGAATTATTCGGGCCAGTCGTTGTGGCTTCAATTCGACGGCGTTTATCGCAACTGCCTGGTGTGGTTGAATGGCCATATCCTTGGACGCAACGTCAGCGGTTATGAAAGTTTTTATTTCGATGTCACATCGTATGCCAACCCCGGCGGAACGAACGTGTTGGTGGTGCGGGTGGACGCCAGCCGGTTCGAAGGCTGGTTTTATGAGGGCGCCGGCATTTATCGCCACGTCTGGCTGACGGCGGAAAATCCGGTGCACGTGGCGCAATGGGGAACGTATGTCGCGACCACCAGTCTGGATCTGGTCAGTTCCAACGCCACGGTCACCGTGCAGACCGAAGTTACGAACCAAAGCGGCGGGGCGACGGTGAACGGCACCGTGACTTCGCTGATACTCGATGCCAACAGCAACGCGCTCGCCACGATTACCTCGCCGTTGAGTCTCTCGGCCAGCGGAGATTTAATCGTGACGCAAGCTGTTGCGTTTAACGCCAATTTATGGTCGCCACAGACGCCCTATCTCTACCAACTGGTCACCACCGTCAGCAATCAAAACGCCGCTGCGGATGTTTATTACACGCCGTTTGGCGTACGGACCATAGTCTTCGACCCGACCAACGGTTTGTTTCTCAACGGGCGGCATATCTTCATTCAAGGGATGGCCAATCACCAGGACGCCGCGGGTGTGGGTTCGGCGCTGACGGATCGGCTCCAGTATTTCCGCATCGAGCGCTTAAAGGAGATGGGCGTGACCGGCTATCGCACCGCGCATAACGAGCCAGCCTCGGCATTGCTCGACGCATGCGATCAGTTGGGAATGCTGGTGTTGGATGAAAACCGCCGGTTCGGGACCAATGCCGAGCCGTTAAGCGAACTTTCCCGCCTGATCCGTCGCGACCGGAATCATCCCTCGGTGTTCGCCTGGTCGCTCTGCAATGAAGAGACCTACTATCAGGGTGATAGCGGCACCGGCGCAGCCCTCATCCGGGTAATGCAGAACCTGGCTCATTCGCTGGATCCCTCGCGCAAATGCACGGCCGCCGTCAATTACGGCTGGAGCACCGGCTTCTCCACGGTCCTGGATGTGATGGGTTTCAATTACGAGAAGTATGGCAACCTGGATTGTTTTCACCGGGATTTTCCAACCGTGCCCGGCATGGGCACCGAAGTGGGCGCCGTGACCACCACCCGGGGAAAATATTACATTGATACGGTGAACAATTACATGCCGTCTTACGATATCGTCTATAACTCCTATGAGTATGGACTTGGTTATACGGCAAACTACGGGCAACCGTGCGAGACCTGGCCGTTTCGATACAGCGCGCGGCCCTGGGTGGGTGGCGGGTTCAATTGGACGGGCTTCGCTTATCGCGGCGAAGAAACTCCTTTTGGCTGGCCCAGTGTCAGCTCCCACTGGGGCATCATGGATCTGTGCGGGTTCCCAAAGGATTTGTTCTACGTTTTTCAGGCCAACTGGACGCTCAAACCCGTGCTGCACCTGTTCCCGCATTGGAATTGGGGAGCGGGAACCAATGTGGACGTCTGGGTCTTTGGCAACTGTGATTCAGTCGAGTTGTTCACCAACGGCGTCAGTTTGGGACGCAAATTGTTGAACCCGCAGAATCATCTTGAATGGATTGTGCCTTGGACATCCGGAACGCTTCAGGCCATCGGCTACAGCCATGGATTGCCATCCATCACGAATACCTGGACGACCAGCATTACACCGACAGCGATTGCGCTGTGGCCGGACCGCAGCACTATTCTGGCAGACGGACGCGATGTCTCCGTGGTGACGGTGGCAGCCCTGGATGCGCAGGGAAATGTTGTGCCGACCGCAACCAACACCGTCAGTTTTACCGTCAGCGGCGGGGCGATAATCGGCGTGGGCAATGGCAATCCCAATTCGCATGACGCTGACAAGGGCACTCAAATCCCTCTCTTCGGTGGCCTGGCGGAGGTCATCGTGCAGTCCACGAATGTGCCCGGCTCCATCACCCTGACGGCCTCTTCGAGTGGTTTGCCCACGACCAACATCGGCATCACGGAAGCCGCCACCTTGCCGGGCCTCGCCAGTCCCACGGGCGTTGTGGCGATTCCGGGAAACGCACAGGTGACGGTCACTTGGGATATCGTTCCGAGTGCAGCCACGTATAATGTTTGGCGGTCCCCGGCGCCAGACGGTCCTTACCAGCCCATTGCCGCGAACCTGGGCGCTGTGAACCTGGGCTACACAGACACGAACGTCACCAACAACACCACTTACTACTACGGCGTTACGGCCAATAATGGAAACGTCGGCAGTTTGCCAAACAACCCACCAGCCAGCGCCACGCCGGTTCCGATGGTGAGTGATCTGGCGGCCACGGCAACCAATGGCGCGATCCAGTTGACCTGGAGCGGCTCGCTGGGCACCACTTACAATATCAAACGATCTTCCACCTGTGGCGGACCCTACACCAACATTGCGTCGTCGTTCATCGGCACCAACTACACCGACTGGACGGTCAGCGCCGGCCAGACGAATTATTACATTGTTACCATCACCAACGCCGGCACGGAGAGCATTCCTTCCAATGAAACCGGTGCATCGGTCAGCAGTTTGCCCTGGCCGTGGTTGAACACCGACGTCGGCGCTGTGGATTGGACCGGCAGCGCGAATTACAACGGCGGACAATTCACGATTACGGGTTCCGGGAGAGGTATTCCGGACTCTGCTTATGACTCTGGTCTCGACTATTTCCAATTCGTTTACGTTTACGTTCCGAGCACAACCAGCGGCTATATCCAGGCTCGAATTGCGAGTGTGCAAAATACGTCGGCCAGCGCGAAGGCCGGTGTGATGATCCGTCAGAATTTGTATGCCGATTCTGCATATGCAATGGCTGACGTTCAATCCACCGCAGGCATCGAGTTCAACACACGAACCAGCAATGGAGCAAACGCTTCCGCAACCACTGTTTCCGGAACGGCGCCTGAATGGATTCGATTGGCCCGAACCAACAACACCTTCACCGCCTATTACTCGGCCAACGGCACTACCTGGACGGCGGTTGGCACTGCAAAAACTTTCACCATGTCTTCGGGCGCCTATGTGGGACTCGTCGTTTGTTCCGGCGACAACGGCTTCCTCAACACCTCGACGCTGGATAATGTCAGCTCCACATTCCTTCCGGCCAATCTCGCGCCGGTACTGGGTCTAATTCCTGACCAGACGAAAAATGTGGGCGAGACAAGTTCAGTAACTGCCAGCGCCGCTGATTCCGTCTCCCCGCCACCGGTGCTCACATTCAGTCTGCTGAATGCGCCAGCCAGCGCCACGCTGGTTAAAAACAACACCAATAGCGCGGTTTTCAATTGGCGGCCATCGGTTTCCGACGCCAATACCACCAACCTTATCACATTAAAAGTGGCGGACAACGCCGTTCCCAGCCTCAGCACCACGCGAAGTTTTGATGTGGTTGTGAATCCTCTCACGTTGCCTTACCTGTCACCGCCGGCGTGGAGCAACGGCTCTTTCAACCTGTCGGTCACTGGCCAGACGGGGCCGGATTACGAAGTGCAAGGCAGCACAAATTTAATTAACTGGACCAATCTATGGATCACCAATTCTCCGCCAATGCCATTTAGCTGGATGGACACCGATGCCGGCGCTTATCCGGCGCGCTTTTATCGGCTGGTCGTCGGGCCGCCTTTGCCGTAAAGTCTGCGCCATCCAAATATGAACATTACTCGCTCCAATTCAATCAGAGTAACTCTGTTCAGGTTGCAAAACATTTTGAGCTTGGTGGCCTTGGCTTTTGCGGGGAATTCTTTGTTAGATGCCGCCCCATCACAAGTGTCGCCACGGGAAAGAATTTCAATTGACGACGGCTGGCGATTCACCAAAGGCGACCCGGCCAACTGCACCGTGAGCCTGCTCTATGACGTAAGGCGCACGCCGACGGTACGCCGCTTTGCTGCGGAAGCAGACGGCAACTCGGCCCTGAATCGGTCGGTTGCAACCAATGAATCAACAAACGTCACCAATGTGATCAAGCAGTGGATACTGCCGACCGGTAACGAATTCATCAGCGACCCATCGCGAAAATTCGCCAGACCGGAAGGAAATCTTGGCGATGGCGTTGCGTATGTGCAGCCCGGTTTTGATGACAGTTCGTGGCAAAAAGTAAATCTGCCGCACGACTGGGCCATCGCCGGACCGTTCACCCGCTTCGGCGGCGGCGGCATGGGCCGTTTGCCAACGGCTGGCGTGGGGTGGTATCGAAAGAAGCTGGACATTCCGGCAACGGATTCCGGCAAACGTATTTTCCTCGATGTGGATGGCGCCATGTCCTATGCGGTGGTTTGGTTGAACGGTCAACTGGTGGGCGGTTGGCCGTACGGTTATGCATCCTGGCGGGTGGACTTGACGCCCTATGTGAAGTTTGGCGGCACGAACGAACTGGCCATCCGGCTGGATAATCCGCCCGACTCGTCGCGCTGGTATCCTGGGGCTGGAATTTATCGCAACGTGTGGCTGGTCAAAACGCTGCCCATGCACGTGGGCCATTGGGGGACTTATATCACGACTCCGATGGTTTCTTCGTCGTCAGCCAACGTCGAATTGAAAGTGACGGTGGACAACGATTCAAAACAAGACGCAAATATCACGGTATCCACGCAAATTTTCCCGCTGGACACAAACGATCAGAAGACTGGCGCTGCCGTGGCTGATATTGCGCCGGTGAATGTGAAAATCCCGGGAGGCTCAAGCGCGGTTGCAGCAGGCGCTGCGACTGTCGCCAATCCGAAACTTTGGGGGCCGCCGCCGCAACAAAAGCCGAATCGTTATGTGGCCGTAACGACGATTTCACAAGATAACAAAGTGGTGGACGTCTATGAAACGCCGTTTGGAATCCGCACGATCAAATTCGATCCGGACAAGGGATTTTTCATCAATGGCGAGCACATTCAGTTGCACGGCGTCTGCGACCATCATGATCTGGGTGCGCTCGGCGCGGCCTTCAATTATCGCGCGGCGCAACGCCAGTTGGAGTTGCTCCAGGAGATGGGCTGCAACGCCATCCGCACCAGCCACAATCCCCCCGCGCCGGAACTGCTGGAGCTGGCGGACAAAATGGGTTTCCTCGTGATGGATGAAATGTTCGACTGTTGGCGGCGCGACAAGACGCCAAATGATTATCATCTGTTGTTTGATGACTGGCATGAACAAGATATGCGGGCGCAAATGCGGCGGGATCGCAATTCTCCGTCGGTAATTCTCTGGAGCATCGGCAACGAAGTCGGTGAACAATACACCGGCACAGATGGAGCGGCGCTGGCGAAGCAACTCTGCGACATTGTGCATGACGAGGATCCGACCCGGCCCACGATCACGGCGATGAACTGGGCCAAACCCGACATGCCCTTGCCCGCAGTGGTGGACGTCATCGGCCTCAACTATCAGGGCGAAGGCATCCGCCAGGACCCAGAGTTCGAGGGCACCCAACGCATCCGCACTGCACCACAGTATTCCGCCTTTCACATGAAATTTCCGGACAAGCCCATTCTCAGCACAGAGACGGCGTCCGCGTTTAGCAGCCGCGGCGTTTACCTGTTTCCCGTGACCAAGGAGATCAGCTCGCCGGTGCGGGACGGCAGAGGCGGCGACTCAAAGATTCGCCAAGTCAGCGCCTATGAGCTCTATGCCGTGGACTTTGGCTCCTCTGCCGACAAGGTGTTTGCATCCCTTGACCGGCATCCTTTTGTGGCCGGCGAGTTCGTCTGGAGCGGCTGGGACTATCTCGGCGAGCCTACGCCTTATGATTCTGCACGCAGTTCATATTCCGGTATTTTTGATCTGGCCGGTTTCAAGAAGGACCGATTCTACCTCTACCAATCACATTGGCGTCCTGATTTTCCGATGGCTCACATCTTGCCGCATTGGACGTGGCCGGAGCGTGTCGGGCAGGTTACGCCGGTGCATGTTTTCACTTCCGGCGACGAAGCGGAATTGTTTCTCAACGGAAAATCATTGGGCCGGAAAAAGAAAGGGCCGTACGAATATCGTCTGCGCTGGGACGACGTGGTTTATCAGCCCGGCACGCTCAAAGTGGTGGCTTACAAAAATGGCAAAGTCTGGGCGACTGACGAAGTTAAAACCGCTGGCGTGCCTGCCGAACTCAAACTGGAGCCGGACCGCAGCACGATTTGTGCGGACGGAAAGGATTTGTCGTTCGTAACCGTAACGGTGACGGACAAGCACGGCATCATGGCCCCGCGCGCGGACAATCGCATTTATTTTGAAATCAAAGGACCGGGTGAAATTGTGGCGACGGACAACGGTGACCCGACAGATTTTGAATCGTTTCCATCGCATGATCGCAAGGCCTTCAACGGGCTTTGTCTGGTGATCGTTCGCGGAAAAGCCGGACAGCCGGGAACGATTCGGCTCACGGCGACATCTGAAGGTTTAAAAGTTGGAACGGCATCCATCGAAACCACGCCGGCAAAAAACTGGAAATACCCATAAAATTCCGGATCGCATCTTCACATTTTGGACCCTTCAATCTCGTGATGGTTTTTATTGGGAAAAATTGCGAATGATGCGATATTGCGTAACCGACTCATGTGCAAGCCCACGTCAATAGTCATGCAGTTTCTGATTCTGCTGACGACGCTTGTCCTAACAGAATTGACTCACGCTGCTTCAATTACCTTTGAAGCCGAATCCGGCGTGCTCGGTTCGGACTGGGCCGTCAGCAACAGCAGCAGTCCGGCCTACATCACCATCACTACCGGCATCACCGGCGCCGCCGCCAATAATCCGAGCAATTCCACCCGCGTGGCGAACTATACCATCACATTTCCCACCAACGGCATGTATCAGCTTTATGCGCGAGTTTTGGTTGGTCCGGGCGCTTACAACAGCGACAGTTTATTTTATGGAAACGGTTTTGGAACGAAATCGCCGACGAATAACGCGGATTGGATTCTGGTCAATGGACTGGCTGGTGTGGGTTTCAGCAACAGCACGGACGTGGTGACGGGCTTGGGGACACTGGGCAGCGGGATGTGGAAGTGGATCAACTTGTCGCAGTTGATGGGGCAGGCTGGGTTTACGGTCAGCGCCGGGAATTTGACGCAGACGTTTCAGATTGGCGGGCGGGAGGCCGGATTGGACATGGACAAATTCGTTTTTGGCACGGCGAGTTACACGTTCACCGTGTCCAATCTCGACAACGGCACCGACGGCGCACCGCCGTCTTCATTGCCGGATGCCACCGATCCGCTGGCAGTCACCAATGCCATCGGCGATTTATTGGTGGTCGGCTCAAATGGGATTTACTCGGTCAACTTTGCTTCGCCGGCCTGGACGTTTACCGGCTATCTTGCACAAGGTTTGACCAACCGGACTATCAACTCCGGTGCCGACAACATTGGCGCTTATTCCGAAATAGCTTTCAACTACACCAGTGCCGTGCCGCATGTTGCGGGAATCCGGCTCTACAATAATTCGCCGGTGGTGACATTTAATGACACGATGCTGGCGGCTGGCGCGAACGATTTGGCTTTTCCGCATTGGACCACTTATCCCGCGGTTCAAAGCCATTTGAGCTTTGGCAACATATTTTCGCCGTATAATTTCAGCACGCTGTTTGACGACAACCTGTGGTTGTTCTTTCAGACGAACCACGACGCGTTCATCATTTCACCCGCGACCAATTACATGGTGTCCAGCATGGTGATGAAGAGCGATGGGTCCATATCGTGCGGCATCAATTCGAGCATTTCCCAGTTGCCTTCGGGTTTCACGCATCGGGTCATCCTGACGGCGCAGAACGGCATCAATCGGATCTATTCGACGTGGGGCAACGCGCTGATGGCATTGGGCGGCAAAACTCCGCCGGCCAACGACGCGGCAGTGGAATTGAACAAAATCGGCTATTGGACGGATAATGGCGCGGCTTATCATTACAGCCTTGACCCGAACACCATCGCTGCGACATTGATTTCGGTCAAAGACGAATATGTCAGCAAGGGTATTCAGTTGGGATACATGCAATTGGACAGTTGGTGGTATGAGAAAGGATCTTGCCAGTGTTGGCTCGATAACTGGGGCGCAGACGGCACCTATCTTTACATTCCGGATCCGGCATTGTTTGCAAACGGTCTAGCTGCATTCCAGCAACAACTTGGTCTGCCCTTGTTCTTGCACAATCGCTGGATTTATACCAACAGTCCGTATGTAACTGCTTCTAATTATCAAATGTCGGCCAATGTGTGTATAGATCCTCGCTTTTGGACCAACATCATGGCTTACGTCAAGAGTGTCGGAGGATGCACCTACGAACAGGACTGGCTGGGATACCAAGGGACACCGTTGATGAATCTGACCGACGGGCCGGCTTACTTGAACAATATGGCGGCGGCAGCGGCGGCAAATGGCATCAATCTGCAATACTGCATGGCCCAGGGCAGGGATTATATGCAGGCCTCCCTTTATACCAACGTCATGACCACGCGCGATTGTCCGGACGTATTTAACGTCAACAACTGGGCAAATTTCCTTTATGGCGCGCCCATGACGCATGCGCTGGGTGTCTGGGCGTGGTCAGATGTTTACTGGAGCAGCGAGACGCGAGATTTACTGATCTCCACGCTCTCGGCCGGGCCTGTGGGTGCGGGAGACCCTCTCGGGTCGGCCGACGCCACAAATCTTTTGAAATCCGTTCGGCCCGACGGCGTCATTGTCAAACCGGACGTTCCACTCGCGCCGGTGGACGACGCCTATGTCAACGACTCGCTCGGACAGAACCGGCCAATGGTTGCCACCACTTACACCGACCATACCAATTCGCGGGCGCTCTATGTTTTCGCCTACGGCGAGAACGCAAGCAAACTTACGAGCAGTTTTCGTCCTGCCGACTTCGGTATAACCAACGATGCCTATGTTTATGATTATTTTGCATCAACAGGGATGGTTGTGAACGCCGGTGGCGCATTCAACTTCACTACCACGATGCCCGACGATACCAACGGCGGGAGTTATTTCATCGTGGTTCCGTTTGGCCCTTCCGGCATGGCATTCCTGGGCGATACCAACAAATTCGTGACCCGCGGCAAGAAGCGCATTTCCAGTTTTTCGGACTCTGGCGTGATGCGCGCCACGGTGGCGTTTGCGGCTGGAGAGACCAATGTGACGGTGTGCGGGTATGCGCCGGCCAATCCGTATGTGTTCACCTTGGCCGGCTCGACCCATAACCTGACCTACAACCCGACAACGCAAATTTTTGCGGTGAACGTAGCGCCGGACAATGCGGGGACGGCCACGGTGGCAATGAGTCCGGTGCCGATGCCGTCGTTGAACATCATTCCTGCTCCTCCGAGACAACTTCAAATTTCCTGGCCGGCAAACGCGACTGGCTATGTGTTGGAAAAAACCACCAATCTTACCCCGCCGGTGGTTTGGTCTCAAAGTGCGGATGCGGTCAATTCAAGCAACAGCCAGAACGTGGTGACAGTTACCAATGCGGATCCGGCTGCGTTCTATCGGTTAAAACAATAATCCTGACAATACTCAAACGATATGAACTCTCATCGCCCCACATTCTCTCTGCTTTTGATGGCTGCCGTCATTTGGGCCAGTTCGGTTCTTTCGGGCCGCGCGGACCTGGTTACCGCTGAGGCGGAATCCGGTGCGCTGGGCGCGGATTGGGCCGTCAGCAACAGCAGCAGTCCGGCTTACATCACCATTTTGTCCAACAGCAGCAGCAACGCCCCCGGCAGCGCCGCGCGCGTGGCAACCTACACCGTGACCTTTCCCGCGCCGGGCACGTATGACCTTTACGCGCGCGTGCTCGTCGGTCCCGCCACCGCGAGCGACGACAGTTTTCTTTACGGCAATGGCTTCGGGGCCAAATCGCCGACCAGCACCAGCGATTGGATCGTGTGCAACAACTTGTGGGATGTTGGTTACGCCAACGCGACGGACGTTGTGGCGGGTGGCGGGACGGTCCAGAGTGGCTGGAAGTGGATAGACGTGTCGCAATTCAACGGCGGCCAGGCGCCGATCAATTTCACAGTGACGGCGGACAATCTCACTCAGACGTTTCAAATCGGTGGACGCGAGGACGGCTTGGACATAGACAAATTTGTGTTCGGCACCACCGGAACCTCTTTCACCGTTTCAAATCTCGACAACGGCACCGAGGGCTCGTCACCGGCGCCCCTTGCGCTCCAACTGCCGCCTGACATCGTTGCGGGCAATTTGATCCAGTTCAACGACAACGGCAATTGGACCTGGTATTCCGATGAGCGGTCGGTTGTGGACAAAACCAGGGGCCGGATTATCGTTGGGTCCGACGGCAATCCAGCGGGCGTGGGTGGATCGTCGCGGAGTGGCACCATTGAAGCCGCCATGTTTGACCTTCAAACAGGGACTTTGACCAGAGCCACGCTCCTGGCCAGCGGAATCCTGGGTCCTGATGACCATAACACGCCGGGGCTGCTGATCTGGCCGGACGGAAAATATCTGGCGCAATGGACCGGTCACAACCAGAACTATCTCACCTACTTCAGCATCTATGATGGCACCCATTGGAATTCATTTACTACATTCGACTGGCAAGCCCTCGGCGCCACCAGCAGCGAAATGGCCAGCTATTCGAATCCCCACTATTTGTCCGCCGAAGACCGGACCTACACGCTTGTTCGTTCGCTGGACATCAAGAGCATGAACCTGTTGCTTTCAACCGATGAAGGCGGTAATTGGACCTACTACGGAAAATTGAACCGAAGTTATCCCGGCTCCGGCTACAACCCCGGATACTACAAGTTCTGTGATAATGGCAGGGATCGGATTGACTTCATCTGCACCGAATCGCATCCGCGAGACACGCTCACCAGCATCTATGAGGGATACATCAGCAACGGCATGAGTTTCAAAACCGACGGGACTGTGGTGGACAGCAACCTGAACGATACAAACGCGCCGCTCTCCTCGGACTTCATGCTGGTATTCTCCAACGGCACCGTCATGCCGCCGGGCATGACCAATTACCGTTGCTGGGATGACGACGTGCAGCGTTACGACGACGGGACGATTGAATGCATCATCAGTGCGCGCATCAACGAGTCTGCCCACATCGGCGGCTACCCGGACCAGGAAGATCCCGATCACGCGTTCTTTTTCTGTCGCTGGGACGGCACAAAATGGACTCCGACTTATCTATGCCAGGCCGGTTACAAGCTGTATTCCGCCGAGGCGGATTATGTCGGCCTTGGCTGTCTAAGTCCGAATGATCCCAATACGATTTTTATTTCCACCAGATACGATCCACGCGCGGTCCAACCCGGTGTATTCGACACGAACCAGCCGTATTCGGCCTGGCACGAAATCTGGAAAGGCGTGACGACCAATCACGGCGCGAGTTTTACCTGGACGCCCATTACGCAAAACTCCACGCATGACAATCTTCGTCCCATTGTTCCAGCGTGGGACGACAATGATATTACGCTGATCTGGTTCCGCGCGACCTACAGCACGGCCCAGATCATAGACGGCACACCGGTTGGGCTGGTGGAGCGTCATGCGGAAATGGACGGGCAAAAGACCTATGTGGACGCGAATACAACGAACACGACGCTCGCCACCGGCGCCGCGCTGGTAACGGGAAATGGCACGGGTCAATGGCATTTGCGGACGACGACCGGCAACAACGGAAACGTCTTCGCGTCAGCCGACGTTGTTGCCGAGGACGCTCCAACGCTCGAGACGACCGTGCCCGTACCCGGTCCGGGAACTTACGATTTATGGGTCAACTTTTGGGGCAGCCCGTTCACCGGCGCCGATTGGCGCATCATGGCCGGTACGGCCGCGAATCAGATGCAAATCTTCCGCGAACAGGGAAGTGAAGTTGTTCAAGCTGCGGATTTCGGCTCCGGCATCATTGTTTCAAACGCCGCCACGAATTTTCTGTATCAGGCTTACGTGGGGCGCGTAACGGCATCCAGCAGCAACACCGTCAGCGTTTTTGTGGATGACAACGCCATTGAAGTGGGTACAACCGGCACGCTCTTGGGGGACACGGATCGCACGTGGTATGACGGAATCAGTTTTGACAAAGTGAACCCGCTGCAAATTCAAGGCATTTCCGTCACTCCGTCGGCGACCACGCTGGTTTGGAATTCCATTCCGCCGCAGAATTCATTGACGACCCCAACTTACTCCGTGCAAAAGAAAAATTCTTTGAGCGATACAAATTGGGTTACTGTGGCGAGCGGCATTCCCTCCGGCGGCGGCACGACCACCAACGTTGATAACTCTGCGACTGGAAGCGCGGCGTTTTATCGGATCACCATGCCCTGAAATCAGGCTCCATGGGAAAAATATTTGTTTGTCTGATAGTTTTGTTCACTTTTGTCTTGCCGTCTGGTGCTGAAAATTCTGGAGGTACGGATGGTTGAAGCGCCTGCGCGACCAAGCATCTCAAGACCTTTATATTGGTCGCCGGTCATACGATAAACATCGTATCGTCATCCGTTGGTTTTTCGAACAATGTCCGGCAATGGCGCGGCATCAAAAAAGGTTGCATGATTTCAACACCAAGCGCGCTAAAGACATGGATGCCGGTCCGGGGCTGTTGGTAAAAATCTCCAGCCAATAACCGGCTGGGGAAATCCGGCTGCGCTGGCCCGCCTGGCAGTTTTCTTATTTAAACATTTTACCTTCTCCGTTATTGTCACCAAAACACAATGAAAAAATTCTTTACCCTCATTATTTATGCGGCAGCCGCAATCCCGTGCCTCGCGTCGAATCCAACGTTCACCGTGGATGTGAATCATCCGGTGGGGAAAGTAAGCTCGATGCTGTATGGGCTGATGACTGAGGAAATCAACCACAGTTATGACGGTGGACTTTATGCGGAACTGATCCAAAACCGCGCCTTTTTAGACAATGCCGCGACACCCGTTCACTGGTCAGTGGTAAACGGCAATGACTCCGCCGCGACCATCGCGCTCGATCCGGCCAATTCTTTCAACGACAAACTTACGATGAGCCTGCGGCTGACGGTAACGAACGCCACGAAGGAACATCCCGCCGGCGTGGCCAACAGCGGCTATTGGGGCATTCCAGTGTGCCCCAAGACAAGTTACCATGCTTCAATTCTTGCCCGGGCCGATTCCACCTTTTCCGGGCCGGTCACCGTGTCTATCGTGAGCGACGATGGACAGAAGGTTTACGCGACGGGGACATTTTCCGGACTCACGCCGGAGTGGAAAAAATTTGATCTAACCCTCAAGACAGCCCGGGTTGCTCCAACGGAGAAGGCGCGCTTTACGATCACGCTTGACCGGCCGGGAACGGTCTGGTTTGGCCTGGTTTCGCTGTTCCCGCCCACGTGGGACAACCAGCCGAACGGTTTTCGCAAGGACCTGATGCAAATGCTGGTGGATTTGAATCCGAAATTCCTCCGTTTTCCCGGTGGCAATTATGTCGAAGGCAGCATGGTTGAAACGCGATTTGACTGGAAAAAAACCATCGGTCCCATCGAGGATCGTCATGGGCATCAATGCCCGTGGGGTTATCGCTCCACGGATGGAATGGGACTATTGGAATTTCTCCAATGGTGCGAAGACATGAACGCGGAGCCCGTGCTGGCGGTTTATGCCGGTTATTCACTCAACGGCAAACACATCAATCCCGGCCCGGATCTCGAACCATTCGTGCAGGATGCGCTCGATGAGATTGAGTATGTGACGGGTGGTACGAATACGACGTGGGGTGCGGAGCGCGCCAAAGACGGCCATCCCCAGCCGTTCCTTTTGCAGTACGTTGAGATCGGCAACGAGGATTGGTTTGACAAATCGAAGAGCTATGATGGACGGTTCGCGCAGTTTTACGACGCCATCAAAGCAAAGTATCCCCAGCTTAAAATTATTTCGACGATTGGCAACGACCAGCCGGAAAACGCGCACGTCCATAGTCGCAAACCCGACATGACCGACGAGCATTACTATCGTTCCGTAGATGAGTTTATCCGCATGTCGCCGGAATATGCTCGCAAATATGACCGCAGCGGGACGGAGATTTTCGTCGGTGAATGGGCGGCGTATGAAACATCGTTTCCGCCGTGGGACAAACGCTCAAAAAATGAGCCGCCGACCCCGTCAATGAAGTCCGCCCTTGGCGATGCGGTTTTCATGGCGGCGATGGAGCGGAATTCCGACCTCATTAAAATGCAATGTTATGCGCCGTTGTTGGTGAACGTGAATCCCGGCGCGCGGCAATGGCGGCCCGACCTGATCGGTTACGATGCGCTCCATTGTTATGGTTCACCGAGCTACTATGCGATCCGGATGTTCAGCCGGAACCTCGGCGATGAAATCCTCGACGCCTCGTCGCTTGAAACTTCTGTTCAAGGTTGCGCCACGCGCGACAGTAAAACCGGCGAAATTTTTCTCAAGTTGGTAAATTCACAGGCGACCGCTCAACCGCTGATGCTTGAGCTTAAAGGCGTCAAGGCTCTGGACGCGAAAGCCACCGCAATCACCCTGACCGGAAATCCCGACGATTACAATTCGATTGCGGAACCAAAGAAGGTCTTTCCCGTCACCACAACGGTGCGCCATTTCAAGCCGGACTTTACCTACACCATGCCGCCGCACAGCATCGTCGTGTTAAAGCTGAATGCACCGTTGTGAAATTTAGAACCATCATCTTCGCTGCCGATTTTTGCCCAGGCAAATTCCAATCACGAGCCTGAAGGTCTGTCCCGAAAACCAGGCTCCTGGGCGGAGGATCACAGCCATTAATGGAAACGACACAGAGTGGATTATTATTAGATTGCATATTTTAATTTAAATGCAAAAATTACTTGACAGGTAATCAACGTTTCAGGAAACTCGCGCGTCTCCTAAATTGGGAACCCCGGTCGGGTTTCGTGTGCCGGGAAACGGAAATCGTAAACGCAACGAACAAACATATCCGAAGCGAAAACATCGCCCCATTGTTCTCTTGGCCGTTTGCGCCGTTGTAATCATCAGCCAAGGTAAGAACCCCGGTGGAAGGCTGTGCCCGGGAAAGGGTAACTGGTGAATTTATAATTGACCTGACGCCTCCGGTTATGGCGTGGCAAACGACCAACCGAAAACCCGATGAAGGGGAAGATCACCTAGCCCCCCCCCGACCGGTATGCAACCCAGCCGATGGATTTTCTCGCCGTTGGGCGCAAGTGCGTCTGATACATCAGTAACAACAACCAAAACAAAACAACTAAACCAATAAGAAAACAGCAAAGGGCAAAATGAACACAAAACTGCAAAAAATAATCCTCTCCGCTCTCATAGCGGGTGGTATTTCAATGGCGGCAAACGCCAGTACGGGCACGCATAACGGCTACTGGTGGCAATGTTATTACGTCGGCGGGTCGGCAAGCATAACTTTTTCCGGGTCCGGCGGCAATTACGCTGCAAGCTGGAATAATGTCAGTGATTCGGTTATTGGTGAAGGCTGGAATCCCGGATCCGCCAGGACTGTAGGCTACAATCTCGGCTACATTAGTGGCAGCTACAATAATTTCTCTGTCTATGGGTGGACGACAAGCCCGCTCATTGAATATTACGTATGTGAGAAGGGCTCGGTGGCGAGTGGATCGGCAATAGACACCGTGAGCAGTGATGGGCATACCTACACCTTTTATAAGCACCAGCAAGTAAACCAACCGTCCATTCAAGGCACTGCAACTTTTTGGCAGTACTTGGATCAATGGGGCGGGGCATCTACGGGAGCAAACCACTCCGTCACCTTGGCCAACCACGTTAACAATTGGAAGAGTCATGGCGGTCAGGGTTTTGGTACTTATAATTACCTGATCGTGGAGGCAGAGGCATACGGTGGCAAGACTGGATCCTGCAACTGCACGGTGTGGTAACAGCTCCCCTGCAAATTTAATATCGCCAAGGTCGGCTGGTTTCAAAGCCGTCGGCCTTATGTATTCCAAAAACGATTCTGAACAGTGACGCATCCAACGGCACCGCAATGAAAAATCGAAAATCAGGGAAAGACGGAGGGGGCGTATGATTTTGTTTGCGGGATTCCTCAATCAAATCAATGAATTTCACCCCCGTCAGGCGCAAGTGCGCCTGACATCTTCGGAAATACCAAACCAAACAAACCAAACATCAACTAAATCATTATGAAAAAGGGTCTATTATTAGCATCTACAGTCGCATTCGCGTTTTTGCTTACTACAACGCAGCAATCAAGAGCAGATGGGTCGCAAAGCGGCTCCAATGGTGGCTATGTCTGGGGATTATATTGGCTGGGTAGTGGATCAGCAGCCATCACCTTTCCCAATGGGGGCGGAAATTACAAGATTACCTGGACGTCTCCCGTCAGCGATGTGTCGGGCGGTAAAGGCTGGAGACCCGGCCAAATTAGAGCTGTAAACTACAATTGCGGCCAGCTCACCACTTATAACAGTTTTGGTGTCTATGGGTGGACGGAAAACCCGACCATTGAATATTACATCAATGATATTAGCAAGGGTGGCGGAACAAGGATTGGCACCGTTAGCAGTGATGGAGCCACGTATAATGTGGTTGTGCAAGAGCGGGTCAACGCGCCTTCTCCCTTTGGCACCCAAACCTTCTGGCAGTACATTGATAACCGGCAAAGCAATAATTCGCTTGGAGCCAACCACACAATCACCATGGCCAACCACATTAACTATTGGAAGGCTCACGGCGGTCACGGTTGGGGCACTACTCTCTATGATACATTCCTGAATTTTGAAGCATTTAGTGGTCCCGGGACCTGTAACGCAACGGTGTGGTAACAGGTTTTCCGCAAATCATTTGATATCACCAAGGTCGGCTGGCCTCACCGCCGGCCGGCCTTTTACCTCAAACAAGAATTCAGATAAGTGAAAGAGCGTGGGTGGGACAGCCTTCATGGGCAAGCAGGTTTTGAGCTTGTCTGAATATTGCACGACCAGATTATATTGTTGTAATCAACGATGCGAGCGATTCTTTGATCCAAATAAGAGAGACATTCCAATGAGAAAATTATTCCTTTTTTGTTTTACGGCAATCATGGTGGTTGACGGCGCTTATTCACAAAAAGTGCCTGATAACCTTGTATTCGTCCAAGGCGGGACCTTTAAAAACACAAATTCCAACCACTACGGAAAAGGTGTAACCATATCCAGCTTTTATATCGGCAAATATGAGGTAACTCAAAAAGAGTGGACTGAGGTAATGGGAAGTAATCCTTCAAAATTCAAAGGCGACAACCGGCCGGTGGAAATGGTAAGCTGGTATGACTGTGTTGAGTACTGCAATAAGAGGAGTATCAAACAGGGCCTGAAACCGTATTACAATATAGACCGGAATAAGAAAGACCTGAATAATTTGCCTGATCCAAATAATGGTGACCTTGATAATATCAAATGGACGGTAACGATCAATGCTGGAGCCAACGGTTACCGGTTACCGACGGAAGCGGAGTGGGAATATGCCGCCGGCGGAGGCCAGTTGAGCAAGAGTTACACTTACAGCGGAGGCAATGATATAGACAAAGTAGCGTGGTATTGGGTGAACTCTGGAGATACAAAATTAACCGGATTTTGGAACTGGCCTAAGATGGAAAGAAACAATTGCAAAACCAAACCCGTCGGTGGCAAGGAACCCAACGAGTTGGGGCTTTACGATATGTCGGGTAATGTAAGGGAATGGTGCTGGGACTGGTACGGAGACTTGAAGACCAATGTAACCGACCCCAAAGGAAGCTCCAGCGGCTATGCCCGGGTTTGGAAGGGCGGCGGTTGGATGGGTGACGAAAGCTGTTGCGGGCCGTCTTTCCGGAGCAGCCTGGCAGCGAATGGCGCGGGCCCCGATCAGGGTTTGCGTGTGTGTCGCAGCAAGTGAACCGGAACAAGATAGACCAGGCATTATCGAAAAAATTTACTAATAGGAATGGGGGTGCCAGAATAATTGGTAAATGACCTTTAAGCTGGCACCCTGCCAGCCGTGGATAGCGGTGCTTCCATCGGGTTTTGATCTTCAATTTTTTTCGGCAACGTGGCCGTTAGGAATATCGCAAAAACCTCATTAGGGAGTTTGTTTATAAATCTTAACGCCGGTTGGAGTTGCGCTATTGCTTTTGCGCGTTAAGATCATGGTAATACTCTCTGTTTGAAAACGCATATTCAGATAAACGCATTGTTATGCAGCCTCTTGTTGCTGATGAGTTTGTTGGGGGGCGCTCGAGCGCAAGGCCAATCTTCTTCGTCCAATTTGCCGGTCACCAACCTTTTGCAATTGGTTCAGCTTCTCAAATCCAACGAACGTGTCGTGCGGGATGTTCAGTTGGAAGCTACGGTTTGTGCCGCCAGCGATTCAGCGATTGGCGTGATGATTTTGCAGGATGCAACGGATACCGAACTGGTTGAATTTGGGAGTGGCGAGCCGGAAGTTTCGGCCGGTGATAGAATCAGACTTGAGCAGAAAAATTGTCTTTTGCGCCGCCGTGACATGGGGGTGCAAATTTCTGCTTTGCCAGTCGTTGATAACGATGGCATTCACGCCAAGAGCACTTCGCCGGGGACTATTGCGCTAAAGGCCGGCTGGCATCCATTGACAATCGAGTGGTTCAACCAGTTGCACGATTGCTTTTTGCAAGTGGCATGGCAAATTTCCAATTCTCCAATCGAAGACATTCCCAGCACAGCCCTTGCTCACGGCGCTTCAGGTGAAGATTCGGCTGCCGCGAGTTTTCAACCGGGATTGCGGGCTGAGTGTTACGAGGGAGACTGGCAACAGGTCCCGGATTTTGACCTGTTGAAACCTGCCAAGTCCGGCATAGTCGGAAATTTCGATTTAAAATTCAGGACGCGGGATGAACTGGTGGGTCTAAGGTTTAGCGGTTTTATCAACGCGCCCGTTAACGGCGTGTACACGTTTGCCACACGTTCGGCTGACGGGAGCCTCTTATTCATTGGGGACCCTGCTGTGCCCGTTACAAAGATCGGGAGGGATGTTGTTCCAAAAGCGGCGTTGGTCACGATTGACGAAACGGTAACCAACTTAGATGAACAATGGTGGGTGTCAGTTGAAGGGCGGGTCGGCTCAATTTCATCAATGGGCCGGGGTTTGGAATGCAAATTGTATTCACAACGAAATTTCACGCTTGTGCGGATCGCGGATGCCAATGGATTGAACACGGCGAATTTATTAAATTCCCAAATTCGAGTTACGGGTGTGGGTTGCGGCATTTTTAATTTGCGCGGTGGAATTATGCTGGGAGATGTATTCGTTGCGAACGCAAGGGATGTGGATGTTCTTGGCGAACCCAATCCGGGTCTGCAATCTCCCCCGCTACTTGTCAAGGCTGTGCAGGTTCAAGACTTGTCGCTCGAAGAGGCCGAACGCCATTTGCCGGTCCGTATTCGGGGCGTTGTCACTGGCGTGGGAAGAATATTCGACCAGTGGCTATCCATTCAAGACGCAACACGTGGGATTTTTGTCAGGCTGAACGCCATTTCAAACAACCTTCCGGTTTGTGGAGATTTTTATGAAATTATCGGCCACTCCGGTGCGGGCGATTTTGCTCCGATTGTGGTAGCCGACCAAATCATTCGATTGGGAAAAGGCGAACTGCCTGAACCCGTGCATCCTACATGGGAAGAATTAAATAATGGGAGCTTGGACGTGCAGTGGATCGAATTTAAGGGATTGGTAACCGCCGTCCACTCGAACACGCTTTCGATGTTGTTGCCGAATGGGCAAATTGACGTTCAGGTTGAGGGGCAGGCAATATCCAGTCTATGGCCACTTAAAAAATCTGTCGTTCAACTCCGGGGCGTTCTTTATGCAATGTGGAATACAAATCGCGAGGTGGAAGTGGGCAAAGTGCTGATACGTAACAGCAGCATCAAAATGGCCATCCCCGCGCCGACTGATCCGTTCGACGCTGTTTTGAAAACGCCGCGCAATCTTTTGCTTTTCGACGAACAGGCGAGCCCGTTTCGCCGCGTAAAAGTTGTCGGACAGATCATTGGCGCGGACGTGGCGCGACTCTTTTTGCAAGAAGATGGAGCGGGGCTTCGGTTGTTGCCGGCGGAAAAAAACAATCTGAACGCGGGCGATTTGGTTGAAGCAGTCGGGTATCCTGAAATCAGCAGAACCGCGCTGACGCTGCGCGAAGTTATTCTCCGAAAAACGGGTGAAGCTGCTCTGCCGGCCGCAAAAACATTGACCGAATCCGAATTGGCTCAAGGAGATTTGGATTCAACACGTGTCCAGATACAGGGACGTTTGGTTGGCTGGCATTACGATCAAGGAATGCCGGTCTTGGAAATGCAATCAGGGCACCACTTGTTTTTCGCGCGGCTTGCGTCCAAAACAACCAGCCGGGTTTCCTTGCGCACGGGCACCCGGCTCGCGCTCAAAGGTGTGTACATCGGGCTTGGGCGCAGCCAAGGTCCAAATGCCGAGGCCGAAGGCTTTGAAATATGGCTAAATTCGCCGGCGGACATGGCCGTTCTCTCACAGCCGTCCTGGTGGACGCTGAAACGGCTGTTGATTCTTTTGGCAGGGTTGCTGGCGGCTTTGGCTTTCGCGGCAATTTGGATTACGCAATTACGGCGGTTGGTGGAAAGGCGCACCTTTCAACTCCACGGTGAAATCCACGAACGGGAACACGCTGAACGCCAGCACGCGCTTGAAGCGGAGCGATCGCGCATCGCACGCGATTTGCATGATGATCTCGGTTCAAACCTCACGGAAATCAGTGTGCTGGCCAGCACGGGTCAGCGCCCTCAGCGGGACGAGATTAGCCGCGAGAGTCTGTTTCACGAGATCGCCGGCAAAGCACGTGGTCTCATTGCTGCGCTGGATGTCATCGTCTGGGCCGTTGACCCGGAAGACAACTCATTGCAATCGCTCGCTGATTATATGACCGGCCACACGGAGGAATTCTTTTCGCACACGAACATATCTTGCCGTTTCAAGGTGCCTGTTACTTTTCCACAAATAACGTTGGACGGCCGAACACGGCATGATTTGTTAATGGCTGTAAAAGAGGCCCTGAACAATATTGTGCGCCACGCGGAAGCAACGGAGGTGGAATTTCGCATGGCGGTTGTCAAGAGCGATCTGGAAATTGAAATTGCAGATAATGGAAAAGGTTTTGAGGGCAGCCGCGACGGACACGGTTTGAAAAATCTTCCGGCGCGGCTGTTAAAGTTGGGGGGGGCCTGCGTGGTCGAGTCGCTTGTCGGAGGTGGCACGACGGTGAAGATCCATTTGCCGTTGATTGCTTCCGCCGGAACAACATCCGGCAAGGACTGATACGACATCTGGCTGATTTCGCGTTACCGGGACCCGTTTTAAATTGTCACTAAACATTGCTGACATGCCGGCACAATTAGCACAAAGTGTTTGTCCTGATCTGATGACCAAAGTCGCCATCGTTGAAGACAACGCTACGTTGCGGAAATACCTCGCGGAAATGATCGGCAACGTGCCGGGACATCGCTGCGTTTGCGCGTGCGCCTCCGCTGAAGACGCAGTTATGGAAATTCCGACGCAGAAGCCAAACGTCGTCTTGATGGACATTCACTTGCCGGGCGAATCGGGCATCGCGTGCACCGCGCGCTTGCGTGAAAAAATGCCGAACCTGCAGGTCATCATGCTGACCGTTTACAAAGACATTAAAATGATTTTTCAAGCTCTCAAAGCTGGCGCTTGCGGTTACGTTTTGAAACGGTCGGATGACAAAGAAATCCTGGCCGCTATCGCGGAAGTGCGTGCCGGCGGCGCGCCGATGACCGGTGAAATCGCCCGGATGGTAGTTCGTTCGTTCATGGAATCGCCAGAGGTTTCCGATCCGGATGGCACGGATCAGTTGTCAGCTCGGGAAATGGAAATTCTCGCGCTCGTCGCGGAGGGCTGTCCGAACAAAGAAATCGCTTCGCGCCTGTTCATCAGCACCGGCACGGTGCGAACGCACCTGATGCACATCTACGAAAAACTACACGTCCGCTGCCGCACCGAAGCCGCCGCTAAATATCTTCGTTCGAGTTCCCCAAACGCGGCGAAACAGGCTGGTATGAATTGATCCCGAATACAAAGTTGGCAAGACTGTGAGGTAGAAGATGCTTTATTTCCGATTTTCAGGCCGTTAGTCTTAGCTTGATTCGTTTATCTGCGTTTGTGCCGAGGCTTGCCTGCTTGCCCGTTACGTTGTCGTGAATGCAGTACCACTAGGATTTCATTAGGCGTTCACTACTTTTTATACACAGCTCTATTTAATTTGAAGGTGCATTTGACCGTTCTTTTACCAGTTCCTTGTGAGCGTCCTCGCGCCGTGGATCGCGCAAAAGGAAATCGAGGAAGGCTCGCTCGTCGCGCTGCCGCTCGGCCGGCGCAAATTGCAGCGCCGCTGGGGCATTCTTCACTGGCGCGGCAAACGGCTGAACCTCGCGGAAGAAACTTTTATCGGGCTGTGCGAATCCGCCTCAATTTCACTTCGCAATTAGTTACAAGGCAGTTCGAGAGTAATGTTGAAAGAGTAAGCGTTCTGCCAGAGAAACAGTAAATTTCTTCCCCTCTGATTCGTTCAAACGACTTACAGCCAGATGGCAAGCCAACTAAGCTCCGGTTTTTTATTTCCTAAGCAACAACCGGACCGGGGAGAATGCTCAAAAGTGGAAGCTACATCAATATGGCCTTCGCCACATGCACTTTTTCGATTTCTCCTATAATGTTGAGTTCTATGCCGCGTCGGGAAAGAAAATCATGCAACCGTTCACGCCTGTAATGAGAGAACAAAACGCTGCGCAAATATCTCAAGCCCGCACTGGTCGCCATTGATGACACGGAGCTCAAACACCAGCGCGCGCTACACTGCGACTTCACGTGCACTTGTCACGGACGCATAAATTTTTGGCCGACAGTTTCTCCTCCCAGCGTTTCAAGAAAAAGGCCTCGGCCACGAAGGGATCGCCGATGACCTGCGGGAAGGTCTCCAGAATCTTAAATTGGCCATTGGCCTTGGTTTCACCAATGTAAACATCCAGGGTGCAATGATGATTGGCTTGGACGGTAATCTTGCCGCCGGGACCGTCGAAGCTGATATGACCTGATTCCAGCACGTTGCGGACAGCATCCACATCAAGCGTACCGGCTTTTTCAACCGCCTTCTTCCAAAGATAAACGCTACAGTAAGAAAGGACAATCGGGCTGTCCACAGTGCGCTTTTCCTTGATGATACCGGGGTAGCTTTCATTTTTCAGCCAACTGTACCAGTTTTTGAGGAAGGTTTTGTTTCCCGGTGTTTTGAGTGACATAAAATAACTCCAGCAACCGAGTTCACCGACAAGGTTCTTGGTGGGCATGCTCCGGAGTTCGTCTTCCGCCACGCTGAAAGAAACCACCGGACAATCCGCTGACGTCAAACCTGCCGCCACGATTTTTTTGAAGAAGGGGACGTTCGAATCGCCGTTGATCGTATTGATCACGCAGGCGTCACCGGAAGCAGCAAATCGCTTTATGTCTGCGGCAATCTGCTGAAAATCAGTGTAGCCAAATGGAACGTATTTTCCCACAGACGTGACATTACCGGAATCATCCTTGCGGAAGCCGCCGCCAATACCTTCGGGTGGAACGCCATGCGAGAGTAGATATTTGTAAAGGATCAAATTCGTTGTTTGCGGATAAACGTAATCGGTGCCGATCAGGTAGAATTTTTTCCTGCCTTGGGCGAGCAGGTAATCCACGGCTGGTATGGCCTGCTGGTTGACCGTTTCGGCGATGTAGAAGATGCTCTTTGACAATTCTTCACCCTCATATTGGACGGGATAGAAAAGCAATCCATTCTCTTTTTCAAAAACCGGCTGCACGGATTTGCGGCTCACCGAGGTCCAGCAGCCAAAAGTCACAGCCACCTTGTCGTCCACCAAGAGCTCCTTGGCTTTTTCGGCAAACAATGACCAATTGGACGCGCCGTCCACCACCACGGGTTCGATGATATAAGTTTTGTCGCCAACCTTGATGCCGCCAGCATTGTTGATTTCATCAAAGGCAAACAACAAAACGTCGCGCAAGGACGTTTCACTGATGGCCATCGTCCCGCTCAATGAGTGGAGCACCCCCACCTTGACTGTATCTTGAGCCTTCAATTCCGATTCCATGACGCGCTTTCGACAGAGTTTCAGCAGGGTTGATTCAGTCAGGTTGAGTGGACGGCTTCGGGAATACACCAATCCCCATGTCCGCTCGAAAACGCGGCGCCCATACGGCAGGGCAACCAACGAATGATTTTCCAATTCCCTTGCGATGCTCCAGCCTGGCAAGAAACTCATCGCCAAAGTGGACTTTACCAATTCCTTGACGATTCCGAGATCTCCAATTTCCCCAAGGATGTTCAGCTTGATTTGTTGTTTTGACAAAAAATCTTCCACTTGTTTCCGTCGTTGACTGGAATCCTTAATCAAGAAGCACGGATATTTGCCAACTTCATTTAGAAACGCGCCATTTTTGACCGCGAGGGGATGCCCGGGTTTAACTATCAGGTGAAACCGGTCGGTCATTACTGGAAAGAAATCAACCGTATCATTGATCGCTGGTTTTTCGGTCAAGATTACATCAACGTGATTCTCTTCCAGCAGGCTAAATGATTCTTCGGAATCGAACGACTCGACTTGCAGCAAGATGTTGGGAAACTCCTTGTGAAATTTCAACAAAACCGGCGTGAGAAAAATGGAAAGGAAAATTGCATCTGCCGCCACTCGCAATCTCCGGCTCCCCCATTTATTCAAATAAGTCAGCGTCCGGCAAGCGTGATCCAGTTCATCGAGGGCGCGGTGCGCATGGTATAATAGCGCTTCGCCGGCCTCAGTCGGAATGATTTTTTTGCCCGCTTTGGCAAAAAGGCGACAGCCCACTTGCACCTCCAGCGCGCGAATTGCGTGGCAGATAGCCGAAGGAGTCACATAAAGTTGCCTCGCTGTCTCTTTCTGGCTCTCGGTTTTGGCGAGCACGATGAAGGCTTTCAACTGCCTGCTCATTCACAAGCGTTGGCAATTTTTTTCAATCCAATCGCCCTGATAAATTGGCGTCGCTGGTATGGCGACTGCTTGGCACCCGGTTCGATGTCAAAATCGCAGACACGATTGATTGCAAATCTGGACAAAGCATTTAAGACGCCAAGGAGAGATTTTACCGGTCTGACACACAAAACAAACTGAGGGACTTACCATCAACTACATGAAACACCGAAAATACAGAAACAAAAACCCGCGAACCATCAAGGGCCTGACTACAGCCGGCGCCTGTATCGGCATGATTGCCGGCACAGGTCTGAACGCGCACGCCCAATCCACCACCGAGGCCGGGCAAATTGCCCAACTGCAAAAGCAAAACCAGGCATTGCAGCAGCAGTTGAACACGCTGGAAGACATGGCCAAAAAGGAAGGCTTGTTGCCCAGCAACACCGATCCGCCGGTGGGGGCCATGACCAAGATGAGCATCAGCGGTTTTGTTCAGACGTCCTATTTTTATAATTTTGCTCGTCCCGCTGGCGGCAATTCCGCCGGTTATCTTTGGAACACCAAGGACAACAATTTTTCCATCAACAAGGTTAAACTCACCTTTGCCAGTCCACCGGCTGAACGTAGCGGGGACAAATGGGACGCAGGCTATCGCGTTTCGCTCATGGCGGGCGAGGACGCGCCGATCTTGAACACCGGCAGCGGCACGACCGGCTTTGACTGGCTCCGCGAGGCCTACGTGGACTTGAACGTGCCCATCGGCAGCGGTCTGAACGTCAAGGCGGGTGAATTGATCTCGTTGCTGAATTATGAATCCGGCGACGGCGGCGCGGCGAACGAGAATTTTTCACAGGGTTATCAATGGTATTACACCGGCAACGGGCCGGAAACCGGAATCCAGTTGGATTATGCGTTCACCGACTGGCTGGATGTAAAGCTCCGCGTAGAAAACGGCCTTTACGGTGGGAATATATCCACCACCTCCAAAAAAGGCGTGATGGGTTCCATTGATCTCAAACCGACTGACAAGTTTTGGGCAAACCTGACTGGATTTGGCGGAGAAGGCGTCGGGACTATTGAAGCGGATGGTGGCGAAGTTTTGGCCGGCTATCAGGTTACCGACAAGCTCGGCACAGGATTCGAGGCGGACTATTTTCATCTGACCCACCCGACCGACAACTTGTGGTCTGTTGGCGGCTGGGTCTGGTACGATTTCACTTCCGAAGTCGGGTTGGCTTTCCGCGCCGATTTTGTTGATCAAAAAGACGGGCTGGGCAATTTTGATTCACCGCCATACGGTGGGGTGGCCGGTGCAGGCATAACCTCTTCACCGGGAGGCGGCCACATTGCCAGCTTCACGCTCACGCTCAATCTCAAGCCCACTCCCAACATCAAGATTCAACCGGAAGTGCGTTACGACACCACCTCCTACTCCGGCGGCTTTAACGGCAAGGACCATCAGTTCATCCTCGGCTGTGGCGGCACCTATTTGTTCTGAATTCAAACAAGTTCAAACCAAAACTCATCATCTGAATCAAATCATGAAAAATCCATGCAAATTATTGGCACTACTCGTTGCTCTGACTGCTATCACAAGCCGTGCGCAGGCTGAAGACACCGTGAAAGTCGGCGTGTTGCATTCGTTGAGCGGCACCATGGCCATCAGCGAAACCTCGTTGCGCGACATGCTCCTGTTCACCTTCGACCAAATCAACGCCGCCGGCGGCATCAAGATCGGCGACAAGTCCTACAAGATAGACCCGGTGGTAGTGGACGGCGCCTCCAACTGGCCGTTGTTCGCCGAAAAAGCGAAGGAACTGCTCGAACAGGACAAGGTCGCGGTGGTTTTCGGCTGCTGGACTTCGGTCAGCCGCAAATCCGTGTTGCCGGTGTTTGAGAAGGACGACGGTTTGCTGTTTTACCCCGTGCAATTTGAGGGTGAAGAACAGTCTAAAAACGTGGTCTATACAGCCGAAGCGGTGAATCAGCAAGCCACACCCGCCGTGGATTATCTGCTGGCCCAGGGTATCAAAAAGTTCTACCTGATTGGGACGGACTATGTTTATCCGCAAACCACGGATTTGATTCTATACAAATATCTTTTGCTGCACGGCATTTCCCCTGCCGATATCGGCGGCGGTTTCACCAAGGACGATTCCGGCAAGGTGATTTCCGCCGGCAAATATGTGCCGTTCGGTTACACCGACTTCCAGCAGATCGTCGGGGACATTAAACAGTTTGCCGCGTCCGGCAACGCCTGTGTCATAAACACCATTAACGGCGACTCGAACGTGCCCTTTTTCAAGGAGATTGTCGCTGCCGGCCTGACGCCGGATGAGTGCCCGGTGGTTTCGTTCAGCCTGGCGGAAGATGAACTCCGCAGCATGCCCACCAAGAACCTCGTTGGCGAACTGGGTTGTTGGAGTTATTTTATGTCCTTAAAGACGCCTGAGAACAAAGCCTTCCTCAAAAAGTGGAACGAGTGGCTCAAAACGGAAAATTATCCCGGCGTGGTAAAGGAACACCGGGTCGTGGATAGCCCAATGGAGCTTTCTTACGACGGTGTGTATCTGTGGAAGGAAGCGGTGGAAAAGGCCGGCACTTTTGACGTGGACGCCGTGCGCAAGGCACTGGATTCCGGCGACATCAGCTTTGAAGGTCCCAGCGGCAAAATCACCGTGCAGGACAATCAATACACCACCAAGAACGTGTATATCGGTACCACCCTTGCCAATGGCCAGTTCAAAATCATCAAGGACTTTCAGCAGGTGGTGGGAGAACCTTGGATGCTTAAGACGCTCGACGCGCAACTGGCCGCCCAAGGCAAATAGTGACCGACGAATTTATATCAGTCTGACAACTAATGGGGGTGGAGCTTAGTCTCCACCCCTTTGTTCAAGGCGATGAAGTTTGCATTCAAACCACTCTGGTGTTGGTTGCTGGCGCTGGGCTGCCTGCGAGCGGTTGCGGCGCCTGCCCCTGCGTCCGACACGGCGGGAATCAATGTCGTTCGTCAGGAACTGGCGCAAGCCATTTTAAACAACGGAACAGAACAGCAGCAATTGCTCGACAAACTGGCCGACACCGGTTCCAAACTGGCCTCTGACGTGCTTGCCGCCTGGACGACGGAGGAGGTTTATCTGTACGTCGCCCCCGACGGTTCCAAGGTGCCCGTGATGCTGGAAAGCCAGCAGGACGCTGACGGCCGGGCGCGTGCCATACGCATTGACGATGGAAAATTTGTCAAGGATGCGACCGGCAAGGAATTGCGCTTCGGCGACAGTGATCTCAACACGGCGGACACGGATATGCGACTGCGCCGGGCGATTCAACGGGTGCTCGACATGCTGGCCCTGTCCGATCCCGACCCGGACGCGCGCGAGTCAGCCGTGGTCAAGCTCGGCAATTCACAGCAGGAAGACTACGTGCCCATTTTGCAGGTCCGCTTGGCCAAGGAAAAGAACGCCGGCGTCAAAAGGATTATCCGTGAAGCCATCGCGACCCTGCAACTGGGCGACACCAATCCGGCGGTGCGGATTGCCGCCGTCAAACAACTAGCCGCGTTGAAATCAACCGGCAGCCTGGACAACCTTAACCAGATCGCCGCCAATACCCATAACAATCCTCAATTGACCAGGGCAATCCAGCTTGCCATCGGCTCAATTAACGACCACATCCGGTGGGTCAACTTTTTCGGCACGATTTTTCATGGTCTCAGTCTCGGCTCGGTTTTACTCGTGGTTGCGCTTGGTTTGGCCATCACGTTCGGCCTGATGGGCATTATCAACATGGCGCACGGCGAGATGATTGCCGTGGGGGCTTACACCACTTATGTGATTCAAAACATCTTCGGTTCCGGGTTTGGCTTCCACATCACCCTTCCGTTCAGCATCATGGGCAAGCCCATCGCCTTCGGTCTGAATCTACCCGGCCTCAACGCGACCGGCTGGTTTTATCAAAGCTATTTCATCTTCGCCATTCCCTTGAGCTTCATCATGGCGGCGCTGGTGGGATTGCTGCTGGAACGCGCGGTCATCCAATTTCTTTATCGCCGTCCGCTGGAATCGCTGCTGGCCACTTGGGGCGTTTCGCTGGCCTTGCAACAAATCTTTCGCATGGTCTTCGGGGCAAACAATGTGCAGGTCAATTCACCCAACTGGTTGCTCGGCCATTTCATGATTGACGACGTTTCTTTTGACTATAATCGCGTGTTTGTCATCGTTTTTGCCATTTTGATCGTCATCGGCACCTGGCTGCTGCTGTCAAAAACGCCGCTCGGCCTTTTGATTCGCGCGGTGATGCAAAACCGTTCCATGGCGTCCTGCATGGGCGTGCGCACCACCCGTGTCAACATGCTGACGTTTGCTTTCGGTTCAGGACTGGCCGGGCTGGCTGGCGCGTTCCTGTCGCAAATCGGCAACGTCGGCCCCAGCCTCGGCCAAACGTACATCGTGGACAGTTTCATGACGGTCGTCGTCGGCGGCGTCGGCAACATCATCGGCACGGTCTATTCCGCGCTGGGTATCGGCACCGCGGATCAAGTCCTGCAACAACTGACGGGTTCGCCGGTCGCGGGCAAAATCGTGGTGCTGGTCTGTATCATCTTGTTCCTGCAATGGAAGCCCGGCGGGTTGTTTGTCATTCGCAGCCGCAGCCTGGACTGATTCATGTCGCGCAAATCAATCAAGATCGAGCTGATCGCGGTCCTGGTGGTGGCGGTCTTTATCATCGTCATTCTCCCGTGCCTGAATGCTTGTCCTCCCGCAGGAAGCTGGTGGCACGTCAGCGATTTCACCATCAACGTCTATGGCAAATATCTTTGCTACGCCATGCTGGCCATCAGTGTGGACTTGCTTTGGGGCTACACCGGTTTGTTGAGCCTCGGCCAGGCCCTGTTCTTCTCGCTCGGCGGTTACATGATGGGCATGTATCTCATGCGGATGATCGGCAGTCTCGGCCAGTATCACGAGCCGATCCCCGATTTCCTGGTGTTTCTCGGCTGGAGCAATTTGCCGTATATTTGGAAGCCGTTCAACAGCTTCGCCTTTGCGATGACGATGGCTGTTCTGCTGCCGGGCGTGCTGTCGGGGATTTTCGGTTATCTCGCGTTTCGCTCGCGGATTCGCGGCGTCTATTTCGCGATTCTCACCCAGGCACTGACTTACGCGGCTTGCCTGCTGTTTTTCCGCAACAGCCTGCTCATGGGCGGCAACAATGGTTTCACCGATTTCAAATTCATCCTCGGTCACAATTTGAATGAATCGGCGACGCAGCGCGGACTTTTCGTCTGCACGGGTGTCGCGTTGCTGCTGGTGTATCTGCTCTGCAAATGGCTCACGGTGACAAAATTTGGAAAAATTCAACGCGCCATCCGCGACAGCGAAAACCGCGTGCTTTTTTCCGGCTACTCGACCGCCAATTTCAAACTCTTCGTTTTCGTCCTCGCCGCGCTCATTGCGTCGCTCGGCGGCGTGCTGTATGTGCCGCAGGTTGGCATCATCAATCCCAGCGAAATGGAGCCGGCCCGGTCGCTCGAAGCCGTGGTGTGGGTCGCCGTTGGCGGACGCGGCACACTCGTCGGTCCGGTCATCGGCGCGGTGGCCGTCAACGCCCTGAAAAGCTGGGCGACGGAGGCGTATCCGGACCTGTGGTTGCTGTTCCTCGGTGCGATGTTCATTTTCGTGACGCTGTTCATGCCCAAGGGCTTGGTCGGCCTGCTGCCGCAGATCGGAGCGCTGAAGCGACGATTTTTCCACTCCAAACCGGACGGGCCTGATGCCATCCCGACGGTGGTAAAAACGGCGCCCGACATCGGACAAAAACCATTGGTGAAGCCTAAATAACGCAACCATGTCCCAAGAACGCAAATTCATTTTGATGCTGGAAGAAGTGAACAAGGCCTTTGAGGGATTCAAGGCCATTTCCAATCTCACCTTTTACATGGATGAAGGCGAATTGCGTGTCATCATCGGTCCGAATGGCGCCGGCAAAAGCACGATGCTCGACCTCATCACTGGCCGCACTAAGCCCGATAGCGGCAAAATTGAATTTGGCAAGGACACCGACCTTACGAAGTTGAGCGAACCCTCAATTAATCAGCTTGGCATCGGCCGAAAATTCCAAACACCGTCGGTTTATATTGACCACACGGTTTTTGAAAACATCTGGCTTTCGCTCGAAGGCAGCCGCAGCGTCTGGATCACGCTGTTCTCGCGTGTCACGCCAGCCCGGCGCGATCGCATCCACGAAATTCTCAAAACCGTGGGCCTGGACGGCAAGGCCGAATGGAAGGCCGGTGCGCTCAGTCACGGCCAGAAACAGTGGCTCGAAATCGGCATGTTGCTCGCGCAGAATCCGAAGCTCCTGCTCGTGGACGAACCCGCCGCCGGCATGACCGACGAAGAAACGCATAAAACCGGCGAACTCCTGTTGAGCTTGGAAGGCAAGCACAGCATCGTCGTCATCGAACACGACATGACCTTCGTCCGGCAAATCGCGCGCAAAGTCACCGTGCTCCATCAAGGCACCGTGCTTTGCGAAGGCAGCGTGGACGAGGTGCAGAACAACGAGCGCGTCAAGGAAGTCTATTTAGGACGAAAGAAAAAAGAGAAGAATTAAACCGCGAATGAACACCAAGAAACACGGATTGGAATGGAGCGATGGTTCCAGCCCGCCTGCTGGTCCAGTTGTTGCGGTATGTTCCGCGTCCGGGCCAGTTGCGGGTTTCGCTCGAACTCGTTGTCAACATTCGATTCGTGTTTCTCTGTGTTCATCCACAGTCTATATCAAATGCTAACCCTCTCGAACATCTCGGTTTCCTACGACGGCTCGCGGATTTTGCGAGGAGTGAACCTCGCCGTGCCCGAACACAGTCTCGTCTGCCTCATGGGCCGAAACGGCGTCGGCAAAACCACCACGCTTAAGACGATCGTTGGCCTCGCGAAACCCGATGCCGGTTCCGTGAAACTGGCTGCCACCGAATTGATTGGCCTCAAGCCTGACCAGCGCGCGCGGCTGGGCATCGGTTACGTGCCGCAAGGTCGCGACATTTTCCCGCTTTTGACCGTCTGGGAAAACTTGAAAATCAGCCTCGTCGTCCACGGCACCAAAACCAATGGCCAGGTGGACCGTGTGCTGGAGTTGTTTCCCAACCTCAAGGAAATGTTGCAGCGCAAAGGCGGCGTCTTGAGTGGCGGCCAGCAGCAACAACTCGCCATCGCCCGCGCACTGCTGACCGACCCCAAAATTCTAATTCTCGATGAACCGACCGAGGGCATTCAGCCGAACATCATTGATCTCATCGGCGACACACTTTTGAAAATCAAAAAGGAAGGCGAGCTCAGCATTTTCCTGGTCGAACAATACCTCGACTTTTGTCTGAGCGTCGGCGACAGTTTTTACATCATGGATCGGGGCGCGATTGTAGCCGAAGGGCCAATTTCGCACCTGAACGACGAAATTGTCAAAAAACACTTGACCGTTTGAATCATGGTCGCGCCGGCAACAACCCATTCCGTGGAACTAGGCCGCGCAGTGCTGGAGGTCGAATCCGTTTTTGGCGAGAGCACGGTCACGTCTGCCCTTGCCCGCAACCCCCTGAAACTGCTCACGCCATGTTCACGCGGCCAAAGCGTTTGGGCCTGCACCAGCAGTTTTGGTGGCGGCCTCGTCGCGGGCGACCAGACGGAACTTCAGCTCCGCCTCGGCAAAAACACGCGTTGTTTCCTAGGCACGCAGGCTTCAACTAAAATTTACCGCAATCCTGCGCAACGTCCGTGCGGCCACGTCACGCATGCGACGCTGGCGGAAAATTCCCTGCTCGTATTTGCGCCAGACCCGGTTCAGGCCTTCGCAGACTCCCGCTACGCGCAACGGCAGGAATTTCATCTCGCCACCGGCGCCAGCCTGGTGCTGCTCGACTGGTTCACGTCCGGTCGCGCCGCGCGCGGCGAACGCTGGCAGTTTTCCCAAATCAAAAGACGCAACGAAGTTTTTGTTGGCGGCGAAAGAATTTTTCTCGATTCAATTTTATTGGATTTTGCGGATGGCTTCCTGACATCGCCGATGCGCACTGGACGTTTCAATTGTTTTGCCATGCTGCTGCTCATCGGCGAACCGTTCCATGCTGCCGCGGATCAATTGCTTGAAAACATTTCCGCCGTGCCCGTAGAACGAAGAACGTCATTGGTCGCCAGTGCCAGTGCGGTTCGTGAAGGTGCCGTTCTTCGCATGGCTGGCGAATCCGTTGAGGCCGTGGGCCGGGAAATTCATCGGCACCTGGCCTTCCTGCCTGATTTGCTCGGCGACAATCCGTGGTCGCGCAAATGGTAAAAAATTTAAGCCATGCATCTTTCACCTCGCGAAATTGATAAACTGCTGCTGCACAACGCTGGTTTTCTCGCACAGAAACGCCTTGCGCGCGGCCTGCGCCTGAATTATCCCGAAGCTGTTGCGCTCATTGCTACCGTCATCCTGGAATGCATCCGCGACGGCAAAAGCGTCGCCGAACTGATGAACCTCGGCCGCCAGTTGCTCGGCCGCAACCAGGTCATGCCCGGCGTGCCGGAAATGATTTATGACGTGCAAGTGGAAGGCACTTTCCCCGATGGCTCGAAGCTCGTCACGGTTCATCATCCCATCGCCAGCGAAAACGGAAATCTGACGCTCGCCTTGTACGGCAGCTTTCTGCCCGTGCCGGAGGTTTTGATTTTAAAATCCATCGCTGACGAACCAATTCCCGGCTCAATGGAAATTCGCGACGGCGAAATTGATCTGAATGCTGGCCGCGCGGCAGTTGAACTTCCCGTCACAAATCTGGGTGACCGTCCAATTCAAGTCGGCAGCCATTATCATTTCATCGAAACAAATGCTTCGTTGAAATTTGATCGCGGCGTGGCTTACGGCAAACGTCTCGACATCCCGGCGGGAACGGCGGTGCGGTTTGAACCCGGCGAAACCAAAACTGTGAAGCTCGTCGAAATCGCCGGTAAAAAAATCATTCGCGGCGGCAACAATCTGGCGGACGGCAAAGTTTCCGCTGCCGGCAAGAAGACTGCGTTGAAGCGGGTCAAAGCGAAAGGATTTTCCCATGTCGCATAAAATGAAACGCGCCCATTACGCCGACATGTTCGGCCCGACCACCGGCGACAAGGTCCGGCTTGGCGACACGTCGCTCCTTCTTGAAGTTGAAAAGGATTTCACCGTCTATGGTGACGAATGCAAATTCGGCGGCGGCAAAGTCATCCGTGAAGGCATGGGCCAGGCCGTCGGCGTCGGCGACGCGGAGGCGCTCGATTGTGTCATTACCAACGCGCTGGTCGTGGATTGGACCGGAATTTACAAAGCCGACATCGGCATCAAAGACGGTTTGATTTCCGGCATTGGCAAGGCAGGCAATCCCGACGTGATGGTCGGCGTGACCAAAGGCATGATTGTCGGCGTCACCACGGAAGTTATCGCCGGCGAAGGTTTGATTCTCACCGCTGGTGGACTCGACACGCACATACATTTCATCTGCCCGCAACTGGCGCATGAAGCTATCGCCGCCGGACTTACCACCATGGTCGGTGGCGGAACCGGCCCGGCCGTTGGCACTTGCGCCACGACCTGCACGCCCGCGCCCTTTTACATTCGAGAGATGCTGCGGGCCGTGGATGATTTGCCGCTGAATTTTGGCTTCACCGGCAAAGGCAACACCGCATTACCCGCCGGTTTGCCGGAACAAATCAGAGCCGGCGCGATTGGTTTAAAACTTCACGAAGATTGGGGCACGACACCAGCGGCTATTGATTGCTGCCTCGGCGTCGCTGACGAACACGACGTGCAGGTCACGATTCACACCGACACGTTGAACGAATCCACTTTTGTCGAGGGCACGATTGCCGCGTTCAAGGGGCGCACAATTCACACCTACCACAGCGAAGGCGCCGGCGGCGGCCACGCGCCGGATATTATCAGGATATGCGGCGAGCCGAATGTGCTGCCGAGTTCGACCAATCCAACCCGGCCTTATACCGTCAACACCATTGACGAGCATCTCGACATGCTGATGGTCTGCCATCATCTTGATCCGAATTTGCCGGAGGACGTGGCGTTCGCCGAAAGCCGCATCCGTGGCGAAACTATCGCCGCCGAGGACATTTTGCACGACCTCGGCGCCATCAGCATGATGAGTTCCGATTCGCAGGCGATGGGCCGCATCGGCGAAGTCATCACGCGGTCTTGGCAGACGGCGGACAAAATGAAAAAACAGCGTGGGCGGTTGGTTGAAGAAGGAGGCGCCAACGACAATGTTCGCATCAAACGCTACATTTCCAAATACACAATCAATCCCGCGCTTGCGCATGGCATGGCGCACGTCATCGGTTCAATCGAAACCGGGAAACTCGCCGACATTGTCTTGTGGAAACCGGCGATGTTCGGCGCGAAACCGGAAATGGTCATCAAGGGCGGCGTCATTGCATGGGCGCAAATGGGCGATCCGAACGCGAGCATTCCCACGCCGCAACCAGTGTTCATGCGCCCGATGTTTGGCAGCTTCGGCAAAGCAACCGGACCTTGTTCCATCGCGTTCGTCAGCCAGATTTGCAAGCAAAAGGGCGTCGCAAAAAATTACGGGTTGGCCAAACGCATCGAAGCCGTGAAAGGCTGCCGCAAAATCGGCAAGCGGAATTTGAAATGGAACAATGCGATGCCCAAAATCACCGTTGACCCCGAAACATACGAAGTCCACGCCGATGGTGAATTGCTGACGTGCGAATCAGCGAAAGTTTTGCCATTGGCGCAACGCTACTTTTTGTTTTGAGAACTACGCGACCATTACGTCGGGAAACACGCGCGCCCTCGCGCGTTCCGTTCAACACCCAGCCGAACGGATTCTTAATCAACAGGGCGCCGACTCAAGCAGTTGGGCTGGCTGCGGCCCAAGAACACAACGACTGGCTCGTTTGGCAATTGATTGACTCCGCGTTTCCGACCGGCGGGTTCGCGCACTCGTCCGGTCTCGAAGCCGCGTGGCAACATGGCGAGGTTCGCAATCGCGACGAATTGATTTTGTTTCTCGACGCCAGCCTGGAGCAACTTGGCCATGCGGCGCTGCCATTTGTGACGGCGGCGTTTGATTCGCCGGAGAAACTTGCGAAATTTGATTCGCTTTGCGATGCCTTTATGACAAATCACGTCGCGAATCGTGCGAGCCGCGCGCAGGGACGCGCGTTTCTGTCGGCGGTGGAACGCGTTTTCAATTTTGGTAGGAGCCAAGGTAACGAGGCTCAAACTAAAAAGCCAAATAGTCAGAGCCTTCTTACGTCGGCTGCTACGAAAAAGCACGAACCGCCACTGTTCGCCCATTTCGCGCCCATTTTCGGCGCGTGTCTGCGGCGGCTGGAGGTTCCGCGCGCGACGGCACTGCGGATGTTTTTTTTCAACCATTTGCGCGGCGTTTTTGCGGCAGCGGTGCGATTGAACATCATTGGGCCAATGGAAGCGCAACGGTTGCAGCACAAATCATCGCCGAAGGCCGAAATGATTTTGAAAAAATGCGAAACACTGTCGCTGGATGAAATCGCGCAAACTGCGCCATTGCTCGATTTGTGGCAAGGCGCGCAAGACCGGCTCTATTCGCGGCTGTTTCAAAGTTGATTATGAAATTGCTTTTCCATATTCATTCGCACGATGGCAACGGCCGTTCGCACGAGCACGCGGATCACCCCGGCCATTTTCACGAACGCGAGCCGGCCTTGGACCGCAATTTCGACCTGCGCGCCTTCACGGTCGGCGTCGGCGGGCCGGTGGGCAGCGGCAAGACGGCGTTAATGCTCCAACTCTGCAAGCGCTTGCGTGAAACAATGAACATTGCCGCTGTGACCAACGACATTTTTACGAAAGAAGACGCCGAATTTCTGACCAAGCACGATGCGCTGGAACCGGAACGCATTCGCGCGGTGGAAACCGGCGGCTGTCCGCACGCGGCAATTCGCGAGGACATTTCCTCCAACCTGCTCGCGCTCGAAGAGCTTCACCGGAAATTTCAGCCGCAGATTTTGTTCATCGAATCCGGAGGTGATAATCTCGCCGCATGTTTCAGCCGTGAACTGGCAGATTATACAATTCAAGTGATTGACGTGGCGGGGGGCGACAAAATTCCGCGCAAAGGCGGGCCAGGCATCACACAAAGTGATCTGCTCGTCATTAACAAGACCGATTTGGCGCAAGTCGTCGGCGCAGATTTGAAAATCATGGAACGCGACGCAAAAAGAATGCGCGGCGATGGCCCATTTGTTTTTGCCCAAGTGAAACACGGCGTTGGTGTGGACGAGATTATCGAGTGTGTCATCCATGCCTGGCAGCACGCCTGCGGCATTCCACACCGCAAATGAATCGTATTTCCAAGGTCAGCCACTAATCTACAGTGAAAACCAAGGGAACAGTTACGAGGGCAATTCTGCCCCAACTGAAATTTCGCCAACTCTAAGAGGGAAGTTTACGATACAGACTCGCACGTTCGTCAACATGCCTGTTCCTATAGCAACATATTCTATCGTTGTCGCCACATTCCATGACTTGGATTCTATGTCCTATCCCCACCTTTCAGAATTCTAAAGGCCGGTTCCGTCGCAACAATCCTTACCCCGATTGGTAATCTTCGAATCCAAGTTTTCCCGTTCCATTTCCTTGATCAGTGCATCGAAGATTTCCAAACACTGGCGGGACAAGCGCCAGCGACACAGGGTTGCAGGACAATGCCATCCCGGCGGGCGACGGCTTTGATGACGGCATCGGGGGAAGAAGACAGCGGGCCGATCAGTGGATGATTGTGCGGCACGTCGTAAAGTCCACGTGACGCTTTGCGGATTAGTCCGGCGCGGCAATTACGGGAAAGAGCCTGATCCACAGCGGCGCGGCTGCCGAGGTCAAGGAAGTCGATTGGCGCAAAGACATCCCCTGGCGCTCCAGATTGGATGCGACCCAGAATCGCGGCGTCAATAGAGTCGGCGTGTTTCTTCATATTTCGTCAGATATTGTATAACGTTTTTCTGACGAAATAAAGACATGTTTCTTTGTATCAAGTCCTACCGGCTGTTGGCCGTCAAATTCTGCCACGGATTGGCCTCATGCGCCAACAACAAGAAACCGAATGTGCAAAGGGCGCTATATTACAGGTTACCCGTCCTGGATTACGGACCTGCGCGCATTCTTGGCCCGCCAAAATTTAACAGGGGTATCGGAAGCACGCGCCAACCATTTAGGATCGGCATAAAACGTGGTCAGAGTTGTCGTGGCAAAGTATTTCACGCCATTGGCTGGAGGATTTCCAAGCGGTTTAAGCAATCCCGCGCGAATCATGACTGGCATATCGTGTGAAGCAAAGCCGAGATACCACGCGGCTTCTTGCATATTCAGTCGGGCTGGATACGTTTTCATGTTCAGGAATTCCTGTCGTTCATCGTTCATTTGTTTTTTCTCCATTATCAGAACCGGGAACAGTCGTTTTGACTGTTCAACCAGTTCTTAATGGATTTATGCAAAACAACACCGATGGACTTCTAAAAAATGTTTCCCCATATCACCTTTTTCAACCAGACATGCAGACCGCGAGCGTGATTCCTAAGCGCCCTCCCTTGGCGAAGCGCGCGCGGTCAATGTGGAGGCGGCGGGCGGCAGGGCGCACTACATTGACGGCGCGAGCGAGCCATATAATTGAGGCGCGGGGCACGCTCGGTTCTACAAGTGCGAATAGCCCGATGGTTTTATGACATCAGCTTGCCCAACACAGTGACGGATTAAGGCTTCTCAGAAGCGGCGACCTCTTTGACGAGTTTTCGTGCTCATCGTGATGATGGCCGAAGATTCTCATGCTTTGCATTCGTCGAGGAGTTGACGGATGAAGCCGACGGCATCCGCTTGTGTGTTCGCGTCCGTGCGCCCGTAGAGAAATTCTGCGACACGCCTCGGTCCAATGGATTCGGAATCCTTGAAATCAGCTCGCAAGTATTCCAACGCTCTTGCTGCACTCTCATCCGGGAACAACGGACGCAACTCCGTCACTACGTCCGAAACACCGCGTCCATAATTCCGAAGCAGGTAGAATAAATCGTAAGCGTCCTTGTTCTCGCCACGAATGTGGAAAGCCAGCCCCTTGAGCACCCCACAAACGCCCCCGCTCCACAAACTCGAATGACCCTCTCCGCCGTCTCACCCACGATGGTTTTGCCGCTCAACATAACCTTTCGATTGTTTTTGAAGGCCAGATGCAAGCCGGGCGCGATGATGGCCGCCCAATCTTTCGTAAGCGGGAACAACCGTCCCGCCTGAGCTTCAGCGCTCTTCTCCGGCTCAATCAGAAAATCCACCGTTACCGGCGGGTCGCTGATGCGCCAGCGTTGCCGCGTGGGTTTGCCCTCTTCATTTTTGTCGGGACTGAATTTGGCTTTTCGCAGGCGCTCGGCCACTTCCTGATACCGTTGTTCACCCACCAGCGCGAATGCCAGTCCCAAGTCCAAATCCATCGTGCCGACATGGGGCATCACATTCTCCGGCAAATTTTCCTGCTCGACCAATAAGGACGGCACGAGGCCCCCCACGACGACCAGCTCCGGCATCAAGTCGCCAAGTTTCGTGGCGAGATACAGGCATGTGGCTTTTACCCGCACGACTTGGTCGGGCGGATAACCGGCGGCCGTTGTTGGTTTTTCAGGCATGGCTTTCCTTTCTTAAAATTTTCTGGCGCAATTGCTCCGCTGCTTCTGCCGAACGCTCTGGATGATTCTTCAAATCCAAATACACCTGGACGGGGTGAACACAACGAATACCCGCGTGTTCCACCGCGCCGTGAAAGACACCTTCGTCGTTCGGCACGACAAGCCACACGTTCTCGCCACGCTGTTCCTCATGAAAACCCATTTTGTTTAACGCCACGGCGGATAGCATTTGCCCTACATAGAAAACCACAAGCCGGAAACCGGCGAACTGGTTGATCAGCCATGCTCCCGCCAATCCCGTAGCCGCGTGCTCGATCTTGCTTTGCTTCAATTGCGCCGCCAGTTGCCGCAGCACGTCGTCGCTCGACCGTGCTGCAATGTGGCCGCGCACGATGTGATGCTTGGAAAAATCATAAGCCTCGCGCCACGCATCCAGCAGCGCGTCAGAGTTCGCAACCTTCACTGCGCCGTTCTTATCCCGCGCGACGAGACGTTGTTCCTCAAGTTGGCGAACGATGCGGCTGGTGAAGCCCTCATCCAATCCGCTCGCCTTGGCCAGTTCTCGCTGGCTGAATGCGCGTTCTGGTTCGATTAACAGCCATCGCGCGATCCGTGAGCTTTTTGGCGCAAACAAACTGCGCGGACGGCCGGGACGCTTGAACTGGTTCGGCTTGCCTTCGATGTTCACTCGCAAACCCGGGCCGGCCAGATGCGCGTTGCCGGACAAATCCAGCCAGCACACCTCCGCTTCTTTGCACAACCGCTGACCCACCTCGCCCATGTAAGGCACGGCCACCAGCGGAATGCTTTTCGTTTTCAACTGTTCCGCGAACTCCCGGGCTGAGCGCGCCGCCATCGTTACCGCCGCCGCCTGGCCGCTCACTTTGCATTCCACGACGAAATTGAAATTTCCCACCGCGACGAGCAAATCCACTCCGCCCGGTTTGCCGTGACCAGCGGCGGGTTGCCGCTGGATCTTGACGCGGCTCGCTGGCACGGCTAGCAACTCCGCCAACCTCTTCGGCACTTCTGCTTCCAGCCGTTGACTTAATTCCCGGTTCACGTTGTCCAAATACCACAACTTGACCGCGCGGTCAAGTCGGCCAATTTAAGCAAGTTGCCCTGGCTCTGTTACCAGTAGCGGGCTTTGGTGAGAGGCAAGGTCCGGTTTGGTAGCCTGACGGGCAGGGGTCAAAAGGCAGAATTGAACATGCGCAAAGTGTCAAAAGTGGGGACCCTTTCCGGCTGGCTGGTCGATAATATTTTCCTTGAGCTTGGTGGGCGCTATTGCGGTTAATTGTGACGTTTTTCCCCACACGCAAACTGACAACTACATAATTAATTATGTCTGCTTCTCGAAAACTCACGGATCTTTCCCGGCAAGAGTTATACGATTTGATTTGGTCATCGCCGGTCGCCAAGGTGGCCGCTGATTTCGGTGTCACCGAAACGGTGGTGAAAAATCATTGTAACAATCGAAAAGTCCCTCGGCCGACCCGACGATATTGGACGAAGCTGGCGGCTGGGATCAAATTACGGAAAAAGCCCCTACCACCCACGCCGCAAGAGGTTTTCGAAATCGAAGCGCAACGGCGTGTCCCCAAAGCCCTCGCCCTGCCGGAACCGGGAGCCCGATTGCATCCGCTGGCGACTGGGCTGTTGACCGCTTTGAACAAAACCAAACCCGGAGATCAAAAGCTGGTTCACCTCAAAGAACCGGTCTTCCCTGAAGTTACCGTCTCCAAACCTTTGGTTGAACGGGCGGCCCAGGCATTCCATGTCATCCTCCAATCGCTCGAACCGTTGGGCATAGAATTCAAAAAATATCAAGGGACGTTTGATCCCGGCTTTTTCAAACGCGGCAAGAGATAAATGGCCCCGATAAAAACGTAGACGGCGTGTTCGTGGATGAATCCATCAAGGTGTTTCAATCCCGACGCTTCCAGTTCGAGTGCTTTTATTTGCCAAGATTGCATGATGACCTCCTATGCGGCTACGGCGGGTGCCGCTGGTTCGGTATTCCGGTTTCCAATGATGGCCTTCTGTTGCCGTTCGTATTCGCTCAAGGACGGCATTTCCACCGGCGCTTTGCGGGAATACGCCCGCGCCATCGCCCGGCTATTGTGGCCAAGATTCACCTGGGCAAATCGTTCGGGGTAGCCCGCCGTCTTTGCCCGTTCCGCCCAAGCATAACGATAGCTGTGCAGCGATACGCCTTTGATGCCAAGTCCAGTGCAACGTTGTTTGAACTCCGTGGCGCGGTCGCCCGAACGGACAGTTCGCAGATACGGAAACAGCGGGCCGCTGCCCGGCAGGTCGCGCAAGATTTCCTCCATGTCCTCATCCATGCGCATGATGGCAACCGTTCCGGTCTTCATGCGCTTGTAGCTGATGACGTGGTTGTCCCAATCAACATTCTCGGCTTCGAGGAATGCCAGGTCGGATTGCGATGCGCCCAAGTGCCAGGCGAGTTTATAGAACGCTTTGCGTTCGGGATTTTGTTCGCGGGCGATAATGGCCTGATGTTCCACCAGCGTGATACTACGCTTCTCTTTGAACTCGACGGCGGGCCACTGGCGTTTCGGCACGAGCGGCCACGGCAGCCAATTCATGTCCACACAGAAATTGTGAAGCCGTCGCAGATAGACATTGGTGGAAACCGTGCCCATTTGCAGAACTTTCAGCAGCGTTTCGCCCTGGGTTTCAATGATGACTTTTGGCAGCAACGGGGCAAGAGCCTTGTCCTTCGCGGCAGTCTTCCAGCGGTGTTGATTTGTTCCCTTCTTGGTGTTGGTCAACGCTTCAATGGCTTGCTGCCAAGTGCGTGTCTTGATGCCATTGTCAGAACCGGCCAGATACGCCTTGGCGATTTGCAGATTCAAAACGGGCTGGCGTTCCGAATTATTCTTGGCTTCGATGATTTGTTTGGCGTCGTCCGTGTTGGTGGTGCCCAAGCTGGTGCGTTTGCCGGTCTGAGTATCCACGCAATAGTAGGCTCCGCCACGGATTCCCCGGCAGATGAGACGGTAACGTGTTTTCATATTTTTCACGCAACCGCGAGAATAACTCAGGCCGAATCCGAAGCGGTAACCGATAGTCGGCGGATTACGCCGGACTATTCTGGTTTCCTACGGATTGGAAAAATGGTGTCCGTTTTGGTGTCCGTTTGGACTCCCGAACCTCCTAAACCGGTGCTGCACAAGCAGTTGGAATTGGAGGCGAGGGTCGGAATCGGACGCATCCCGCCTTCCACAAGCCACTCGAAATCAACGGTCTAAATCATCACCGTTGCCCTGAAAATAAAGGCGTTTCTGCATTATGTCAATGATAACTTTAACCGACTTTTTTTAACTCCATTTTACTCCCCACCGATGAGATTTGCTGGCACTTCTGCTGGCACTTTTTGACGAGGTTAGTTTGATTTTTCAAGCTGGCGACAATTGATTGAAGCGTTTCTCGAAGTCACCGACGACACGAAGGATTTCGTCGAAGGTGGGAACTTCGCCGAAAAACATTCCGCCGCGCATTTCCTGATAGTCTTTGCGCCAGGCTTCAAGGTGGTGAGCCGGCGGCAGGAATCGGAGCGCACCCGGATGGAGCGTGGTGTAATCCACCCATGACCAGCGGAAAAAGATTTCACGATGCGCGGCCACACGGTCAAAGAGCGGGCGATCTTGGGCAGCACGCTCAGCCACGCCACGCGTGATGAGACACCAAATATCGTAGTAGTGCCGGGCCATGCGGATTTTGCGTGGTTTGTCAGCGGGACGGAATGTTTCTTCGTGCAGGAGCAGGGCTTTTTCCCAGAAGGTGCGTTCGGCGGCGAGAACGCGGGCGGGAAAAGTCGCACCCATTGCCAATTGCGGGAAGACTTCGGCAAGATAGGGTTGAATCGGTTTTTCCTGATGCGGCCAGTCATCGGAGCGGGCACCAAGTTCGATTTTCACAACCGGACGCACATAACCGGCTTCGGTCGGGGCAAAAGCA